>ERZ779913.187-NODE-187-length-31212-cov-2.66797_pt1 | contig 31212 bp, 20 predicted proteins | sample MGYA00511547_ERZ779913 | MGnify/ENA primary metagenome ERZ779913 (study PRJEB29588, sample SAMEA2149539) | human gut metagenome | biome: human gut; feature: human-associated habitat; material: faeces | place: Denmark | collected 2008/2010 ...
AGCCGGGAGTGGCGACGCGAATCCCTCAATCGGGGGTTGCCTGGGTGAACAAAGAGGGGATGTCCGGGCTCAATGTGGAACCGGGAAAGGCCCAGGAGCTGGCCAAGGCCATTGAGCAGATAACGGGAAATGCGGAAACTTATCAGAGGTTTTCCGAAGGGGCGAAAACGCGTTATCAGGAAATGTTCACGAAGGAACGTATGATAGAGAAATGTTTAACGATATACTTGGAGTTATGAAAAAGGTAAATGAAGAAGATATCATGTCGAAAGCCGTAATGGCATATATGGCAAGTGGTACTTATTGTTTTGGAGAAGGAATGTCGGTGACTTCCTGCAGGGTGAAGCGTGCGGTGGATGTAGCAGGAAGTCTGGTGGCATTGCTCGTTTTTTCACCGGTATTTTTGCTGATATCCTGGCTTATCAAACGGGAAGACGGCGGTCCTGTGATTTTTTCTCAGGAACGGATTGGATATAAAGGTAAACCGTTCACTTTGTATAAGTTCCGCTCCATGACGGTGGATTCGGAGGCGGACGGCAAGCCGGCCTTGTGTCAGAAAGACGATGCGCGGCTGACGAAAGTCGGACGTTTCCTGCGCGAGCACCATCTGGATGAGCTTCCTCAGCTGTGGAATGTGCTGAAAGGGGAGATGAGCTTTGTAGGCCCTCGCCCGGAACGGAAGTTTTTTGTGGACAAGATTAAGGCCATCAACCCGGATTATGAACTGTTGTACAAGTTGCGCCCGGGGTTGTTCTCGAAGGCTACGCTCTACAATGGGTACACCGATACGATGGAAAAGATGCTGGAACGTCTGCGGATGGATTTAGAGTATATGCGTACCCGTTCGTTGTGGGTGGATATCAAGATTATCTGGCTGACGGCGACGGCCATTTTAGGTGGAAAGAAATTTTAAAGAAATGTAAGACGATGGAGCAGAACAAGTTTGCAATACGCAACGGGTTGCAGTTGCGGAAGATAGGAAGCCGTTACATGGTGGTGGATATGTGTGAGGACAATGTGAATCTGAGCAATGTATACAGCCTGAATGGTACGGCGGCATGGATATGGGAACGGTTGGTGGAAGGTATCTCTTCGCCGGATGAACTGGCCGACCGTCTGTGTCAGGATTACCAGGTGGAACGGGAAAGAGCTTTCCACGACGTGGAAAACCAGTTGGCGGAATGGCAGAAGTTCGGTCTGGTGGTGATGGGAAAATAAAAGGACAAAACACTGAAATACAATCGGAAAGTGGAGAAGATACATGCGGCGTTGCTTGTGCTGTTGAGGGCCGGTTTGTGGGAGCGCGAAGTGGAGGATACCTCCTGTTTCCCGCTGACGGAAGAAGAGTGGAAAAAGGTTTATCTCTTGTCACGGCAGCAGACTGTGACCGGTGTCGTGTTTCAGGGAATCTTGTTGCTGGCCGAGGAGTTTTTGCCTTCGGAATCGTTGCTTGTGCGCTGGATGGCGGAAACGGATGCCATCGAGCGGAAGAACCGTCGGATGAATCAGGTGCTGGCATCGCTTGTCCAGATGTTCATTTCCATTGGAGTTAGTCCGGTGTTGCAGAAAGGACAAGGCGTGGCTTCCTTTTATGAAAAGCCTTTGTGGAGGGAGTGTGGCGACATTGATTTCTATTTTGAGAGCCAGCAGGAGTTTGAGAGGGCTTCGTATTTTGTACGCCGCTGTAAGCTGCAGGAAGAGAAAATGCCCGACCAGAGCGTTGCCTATACTTGGAAAGGCGTACAGATAGAACATCACACCCGGTTGCTGGATTTGCATAACCCTTTTCTGCGGTATTATGCCGGGCAACTAGTCAGTCAGTATGGTTACAGCCACATGGCTATAGGGAAAGAGAAAGAATTAGAAATCACGGTACCTTCCCCGGTGCTGAATCTGCTGCTGCAAAGTCTGCATATTTTGAAACATGCCCTCGGATGGGGTATCGGTCTGCGGCAGTTGTGCGACCTGGCTCGTACCTGTTACATCTTGTATCAGGAAGTCGATGCAGCGGAAATGAAAAAAATCTGTTTCCGCCTGGGACTGGGACGCTGGCACGGCCTGTTGCATGCCTGCCTGGTGGATCATCTCGGATTGCCGATGGAGTGTCTGCCTTATCCGGACAGGGCTTCCGAAGCTTCTCCTTTGCTGGATATTATCTGGAGGGGAGGTAATTTTGGACAGTTCGATGCGGAAAATCTGCGCCTGGCCGTTCCGCTGTGGAAACGGAAGTGGCAGACGGCCTGTGCTTTCCGAAGAAATATGGGATTTGCCTTCCACTATGCTCCGAAAGAAAGTTTCTGGATTGTATCCAGTTTATTAAAAGGACAATTCAAATGAGGATAAAATATAATTTTTCGGTAGCAGGTTTCACGTTGCAAATCAGTCTTCCCCGAGACTGGAACGTGGATGCCCTGCTGCCTTCTTTCCGTGCTTTCCGCTGTATGGATGAGGCGGGTGAGAGGTTGCTGACGTGTACGGTGTATGCGGCAGCGGAGAGGCCTTTTGGCGCGCTTCCCGATACTATGTTGGAAAGTACGGTCAGCGATATGGGCTATGTGAGTTTGTATAAATATAATGAAAGAGGAAGTGAGGGGTATTGCGTCACTCTTTCCTCAGAACAAAAAGGAAGATTGCATGTCATGCAGGCCGACGTTTTTTTTTCTACTGTCCAGGTATATTTGTATGATGACGAAAGGCTGGCAGGGCATGCACTGTCTTCCTTACTTCGTATTGCCTATTCGCAGGCGGTACTTTGCCACGGAGGTATTTCCATCCATGCGTCGGCGGTTTTTTGCGGGAACCGGACTTTCCTTTTCATGGGCAGAAGCGGAACCGGCAAAAGCACGCATGCGGCATTGTGGAGGAGATATGTGCCGGGCACGGAACTCTTGAACGATGATAATCCTACGATACGCTTGATTCAGGGAAAAGCCTATGCTTACGGTACGCCGTGGAGTGGTAAGACACCCTGCTACAAACCGCTTTGTTTTCCTTTGGGAGGAATGGTGCGTTTGAAGCAGGCTCCGGTGAACCGTTTTTATGGGCAGACAGAGGTGGAAGCCTTTGCAACCATTCTTCCGGGATGCTCTGTCATCCGTCAGGATGCGGTGTTGCGCTCCGCTCTGTATGATACGCTGGTGCAGTTGGCCGAACAGGTCCCGGTTGGTATGTTGGAATGCAAACCGGATGAAGAAGCGGCCGTAATGTGCCACCGTGCCTTGACGTCGTGTAATCCATGTGAATGAAACGAATAACACTTAATTATTATATACCTGGATTATGAGAAAAAAATCTTTTGTGTGGGCAAGCTTGCTTGTCCTGTTACTGTTGACTTCCTGCGCTTCACGCAAGAATTTCGTGTACTTGCAGGATATGGAAATGGGACTGAAATATCCCATTGAAAACAAATACGAGGCCGTGATTCATCAGGATGACCGCTTGAGCATTACGGTCAGTTGCAAGAATCCGGAGCTGGCCATCCCGTTCAACATCTACGACGGGACCTTCCGTGTGGGAACGGATGGAAGCGTGACAGCCGATGCCACGAGCAAGGTGAATGAGAAAGGCTACCGGGTGGATGTGGATGGAAACATCGATTTCCCGATTTTAGGCAAGTTGCACATCGAGGGTATGAAAGTGAGCGAAGTGCGCGATTTGATCAAGACCAAGATTGAAGAGGGAGAATACATGAAAGATCCGCTGGTGTCTATCGAATTCCTGAACTTCAAGTACACTGTGTTAGGAGCTGTGGGGAGTAGTGGTACTTACACGGTGGATGGTGACCGGGTGACGCTGTTGGAAGCGATTGCCAAGGCGGGCGACCTGTCGGCCAAGGCGAGAATAGACCGGGTGGCGGTGATTCGTGAGGTAGATGGCGAGCGACAGATGTTCATGCACGACTTGCGCAGCAAGGATATCTTTGACTCTCCTTGCTTCTACCTTCAGCAGAATGACATCGTGTATGTAGAACCCAAGTACAAGAAGAAAGACCACGAAGATCGAGGCTGGCAGATTGGTACTACTCTGTTGTCTGTGGTGACGGCAGTATGCTCTATTCTGTGGGCAATCAAGTAAAAGTAACGCTAATTATTTTTTCCAAACAATATGCAGACAACGAACTCTTCTAATAAAAACGACCAGGGACTTAACCTGGTGGATTTATTTGTCTATCTGGCTTCCAAATGGAAATGGTTCTTGCTTTCCGTCTTGATTTGCGGAGGCATCGCCTGGTATAATTATGCCCGTTCACCACTGGTGTATTTCCGTTCGGCTACGGTCATTATCAAGGACCCGTCGAACAAGACTTCCACTTCCGGGCTGGACCGTTTTGACAATATCATCAACAAGGTGAATGTGGCCAATGAAATCTTGCAGTTCCGCTCCAAGAAACTGATGCGTGAGGTGGTGCAGCGCATACACGCCGACGTGAGCTACCAGGTGGAGGAAGGCTTGCGCATGAACGAGCTTTACACACAGTCGCCCGTGCTGGTCAGTTTCCTGGATGTCTTGCCGGAGCAGAGTTTTTCGTTTACGATGACCCTGAAAAACGAGAAGACGGTTTCTCTGTCCGATTTTTCGGGCATCGCCGCCACTCCCCGTGACGTGAAATTGAACGATACGGTGGCCATCAGCAAGGGAATAAGCGTGGTAGTAACGGCTACGAATTATATGCAGAAGTCGTGGATAGACACACCGATACGCGTACGGAAACTTCCGGTAGAGGCCATGGTGAACTATTATAAGAACGGGTTGGGCATCCAGCAGGAAGAGGAAGAATCTTCCATTCTGACACTGGCCCTGAAAGACAACTCGCCGGCCCGTGCGGAAGATGTGCTGAACACCCTGATTACGGTGTACAACGAAGAAGCCATCAAGGAAAAGAACCAGGTGGCAGTGAATACCGCCAATTTCATCAGTGAGCGTCTGATTATCATCGAACGCGAGTTGGGTAACGTGGAATCTGACTTGGAATCGTTCAAGCAGCAGAACCAGATTGTGGATATTTCTTCTTCAGCAGGCATGTACATGAACGAGTCGCAGAAATACAGCTCGGACGCGTTGGAACTGGAAACACAGATTCGTCTGGCCGGCTTTATCAAGAGTTATCTGACCGACCCCAGCAAGGAAACCGACCTGATTCCGTCGAATACGGGTATCAGCGATATGAACATCGAGAACCAGATTGGCCTGTATAATGCGGCCAAGTTGAAGCGCGACCGTCTGATAGACGACAGTAGCGTGAACAACCCTGTGGTGAAGGAGCTGAACAACTCCTTGCGTGCCATGAAGCAGAGCATCATCCGGGCGGTAGACAACATGATTGTGAGTCTGGACGTGAAACGTAACGATGCGCAGAACCGCGAGATGCGGGCTCAGAGCCGTGTGACGGCCATCCCGACCAAGGAAAGAAAGATGCTGTCCATCGAGCGTCAGCAGAAAATCAAGGAGGCTCTTTATCTGTTCCTACTCAACAAACGTGAAGAGAATGCGCTTTCGCAGGCCATGGCCGACAACAATGCCCGTGTGATTGACGGGGCGGAAGGTAGCAACGCTCCGATTTCTCCCAAGCGGAACCGTATCCTGCTGTTAGGGGTGTTGATTGGGGTCGCTTTGCCGGGCGTGTTTTTCTTGGGTGTCCTTTTCATGGATACGCGGGTGCACGGACGGAAAGACGTGGAAGGTGCCACTTCCGTGCCTTATTTAGGCGAAATCCCGCTCGACAAGGAAGCGTTGAAAGAGCATGGAAAGGAGGCCTTTACCGTGAAAGAGCAGGGAGATGATATCGTGACCGAGGCTTTCCGTATTCTGCGTACCAACATGGCTTTCATGGCCAAGAAAGGCCAGCCGATGCAGGTCATCACTTTTACTTCGTTTAACACTGGTGCGGGAAAAACCTTCATTGCGCGCAACTTGGCCGCAAGTCTGGCTTACATGAAGAAACGGGTAATTATGGTCGACTTGGATATCCGTAAAGGTACCTTGAGCCGAGGGATGGGACATCATCATCACAAGGGAATAACCAACTACTTGTCGGACAATACCATTCAGGTGGATGAAATCATCCAGCAGAAAGAGCATTTCGACTTTATCGGTTCCGGACCGATAGCGCCCAATCCGGCCGAATTGCTGATGGATGCACGGCTGGACGAGTTGATGAATGAATTGCGTAGCCGCTATGATTATGTTATTGTGGACAATGTGCCGGTGGGACTGATTGCCGATGCCACGATTGCCAACCGTGTGACCGACCTGACCCTTTTCGTGGTGCGTGCCGGCAAGCTTGATCGTCGTCAGTTGCCCGACATCGAACAGCTGTATCAGGAAAAGAAGCTGAAGAATATGGCGCTGGTACTGAACGGGGCCAATCCGGAACGTCACGGGTATGGTTATGGATATGGCTATGGTTATGGATACGGATATGGGTATGGCCATGAGAAAAAGAAAAAAAGAAGTTTGTTTTAAAATAAATGCGTATGGAAAAACTAAATGAGAGTGAAACCAATGATGAGAGAATGAAAAAATTATTAGTTAAACCTAAAAATTAGAATCTTATGAAGAATCAAAAGCAAAAAGAGTATGAAACTCCGCAGACCACCTTTGTGGAAGTGGAGTTGGAAGGCAATTTCTGTGCATCGGCCGATGTTCAAAATCCGAATGATGAGAAGACTGGACAAATTGAAAGCCACAAAGTAAACACAGATTTTGATTTTGATTTTGCTGATCAAACTTGGGATCAGCAATGAGGTAGATAACAATTAGAAAAATGAATATGCTTATGAAAACAAAGAAGTATTTCATGATATCTGCCCTTGCGCTCTTGGCTTGTAGTTGCCAGGACGAAGAACAAGGAGGTGTACAACCTACACCGGGGCAGGATGTGCAGTTTGGGGCTACGCTCGAACAAAGTGCAAGTCGTACCATTTACGGTGACGAAGCGAATGATGCTTTCCCTATTAATTGGGTGAATGGGGATGAAGTGGTTGTGTTCTCACCCGATTGTGCAAGCAATGGCGGAGTAGGCTCAGCTACCTATAAAGTGAATGTAGGTGAAGAAAATTCAGGGAAGCAGAACTATGCAAATAGTTTGGATAAGACCGGTGATATTGGTGTGCGTTGGGGCGACAATGAAACAGGTTCTTTCTATTCAATCTATCCTGCATCATCCTTATATACGAATGTTAGCAGTAACTGTAAAACTGTGACATTGACCATGCCGGCTCAGCAGGATAACACCTTTGAAAGAACATCAGATGGTAAAATAATAGCATATCCGGATATGCGAGCTTGCTTTATGTATGCCTATACTCCGGATGTACCAAGTGGTAATATTGTAAATTTGAAGTACAAGCCACTTTCTACAGCAATCCGTTTCAAATTGCAAGGCCCATTGAATAACGATAACGGTCCTGTAACCATAAATTATGTCAGAATCTACGCTCCGACGAGTACTGATATCAATGGTACTTATGAATTCACTGATGTTACAAATGGTAGCGGTATACCTGAGCCAAAAAGTGGCCTCAATTATGTAACCATGAATGTCGCTGATAAAAATGGTTCTTATCTGACATTAAGTGCCGGGGAAAGTGTTGAGCTGAATGCTTTTCTTCTGACCGGTAAGGAGATAACTATAGATAGCGATTGGTATATTGAGGTGGCTATCAGTGATGGTACTGTATTTACGAAGCATATTGTAGCAGATGCAAGTGCTACTTCAGAAGGTATGACGCTTGAACCTGGTATGATACACCGCTTGCCGGATCTTCCTCCATTGACACCTTCAGGCGAATGGGAGCCTGCTAACTGGATGAGAAATATTCAACGTAACGTGTACCTGTCAGAAATCTCTATTCCAGGTTCTTGGTATTCTTTGGATCAAGATTATCAGAGTGATATCCGCACTATAGATGGACAGTATAATCTCGGTGTTCGTGCATTCCATTTTGATACGAGATGGATTGCTGAACGTAATGGAAACACTTATACTCCTACAAGCTTAGGTGTAGCCGGTACAGCGGATAATTATGACACAGATAATGGTAGATATCTACAAGAAAACGGAAAAACCTTCGAGGTGGCTTTAGGAGAAGTGGTTGCTAATGTCAAGAGCGATGAATATATGGTTGTGATGTGCACCTTTGCTCAAGGTAGTGTGATAACTGGAGAAAAGCGATTAGTGATGCCTGTGATAAATATCCGGGCAAAATTGTCGAGGCAAGTTCTGTGAATGAGAATACCGTGGTAGGCGATGTACTGGGTAAGGTTATTGTGATTGTGAATACATACACTCCTGGCGAAGTGGCAAATAGTAAATGTTTGTTCTTCAATATGAGTCTTCTATTGTCTACAGATGAATTTGCGAAACCATATTTTGAAAAGCCATTACTTTGGTATAATATTACAAATTCAGGTATTACAATGTATGGTACTCATGCCCAAGCAACGAAAGATTTTGATGACAAAGGCGAGTATGATTCAGATCGTCAAAGTTATGTCCCGACAATAGATGAACGTAAAACGAAACTTCAGAATATCCTTACATGGTCTCAGAATAATTATGCTAAGAGAGATAACTATGTACATAATTGTTGGATTTATATGGGATTAGGTGGTTATGCAATTCCTAAATCTATATTTGATATTGGAGGTGATGATTACTACGCAGTATCTACTGATGCTAATGGACTTAACACCTGGATGGCTACGAAGGTTGAAGCTATGTATACAAACGAATCTTATTATCCTATCGGAATAGTTCTGATGAACTTTGTTGGTTTTAGCTATACTAGTAAGAACATCAGTTTGGTACAAAGAATCCTTGAGATGAACAGTATGTATCGTAAGGCATACGATCCACGACGTTCACCTGTTGACGGAGCCTTTATTGATGGCAGTACGGGCAGTAAAACAGTACAATCAGCCGCTCCGGGCTACAGCTCAGGTATGACGGACAACCAGACTGATGCTATTGGCTGGACCAGAAGTAGATAATCATTACTCTTTTTCACGGGGGACAGGTTTGCATACCTGTCCTGCCGTGAAAAATAATTCTAAAGTAAGGGAATAAATTTATTTCTATGCATAAATATTTAGGTATGGCTGCCGTCTTGTTGGCAGCACAAATATTGTTCTCTTGTTCAAAGGATGAATTGAGTTATAGTGAAAGCAGCGAGGGGCAGATCATAGCCCGTATCGCACAGCCTGCTACACGTACTGCCATGGGCAATGCGGTAGACGGAACGAATGCGGTGGGCATTGTATGGACCGACGGTGACAAAATCGGTGTGTTCGATGCTTCCGGTACTTCGCAGAAATGTTATGCCAAGGTGGGTCAAGGTACCGCAGCTACGGCATCTTTTGCGGCTTTCGGCACGACAGCTTTTGACGAACCTGTCTATGCCTATTATCCCTACAATGAGGCTAATGCATCCAATGACATTCATTCATTGGTGGGTGAACTTCCTTCTGAACAGAATATGGGTGATGGTGCCTTGCATGGCGACTATAAAATAGGTAGCGCCACTACACAGACAGCTGAGGGAGGTTATGAGTTTGAGTTCAAGCATCTCTTCTCAATGGCACGTATTACCATTGATGCCGCAGACACTCCGCTGAAGGATGAAAAGCTGAAAAGCCTCACGATGAGTGTCAGCCGTGGAGAGTCCGGTGTGCCTATTGCCGGAAACTTTACGTTCAATGCAGAAACCGGCAGTTGGAAGCAGACGGATGATGGAAAGAATTCCATTACGCTCACTTGGGATACAAATTCACCAAGTCTGGAGCAGGTATTTACTTGCTATATGAGTCTTTTCCCAGTTATTCGGACGGGTGACCTCTTCACTATCACCGTATCTACGGAAAATTACAAAGCAGAGTTTACCGCCAATAGTCTGACAAATTTCTCAGCTGAACAAATTTACACTTTCCCGGTGGTTCTTGAGAAGTATGAGACCATTATGGTGTATGACAAGGATGGGAATGCCGTACAAGGTAAATTTACCTGTGCCGCACTGAATGTGGACGGACTTCCAAGCATCATTAACAGTGGTGGACCTGGTTCTGATGGTACAGAAGCTATCGGTCACATTATGAACGGTCTTGGTTATGATTTCATTGCGGTTAGCGAGGATTTCGCTTATCATGATGAGTTGGCCAATGGCATGACCAATTACAACATGGGTACTTACCGAGGTTCTGTGTCTAATGCTTTTGGAAAGAATGATACGGACGGACTTGGCTTCTTCTGGAAGAAGGACGGAATCACAGCTACCGACGAAACCATAGTGGCGTTTGATGAGGCATACGGCGGACTTACTGGAGGTGCCAATGAATTGATAGATAAAGGTTTTCGCCATTATGTGGTGACGGTGGCAGAAGGTGTGACAGTAGATGTTTACATCACTCACATGAACACGTTCGGTGATGGTGGTAATACCGAAGATGACCCTTGGGTTCATGCCCAGCTTTCTCAGCTGCGTCAGTTGCGCGACTATGTGGTAGCAAAGGCGAAAGAAAACAATCGCCCAGCCATCATTATGGGAGATACCAACATGCGTTATACCCGTCATCAGATTGTGGACAACCTGATAACACCGGTTACAAGTGAGGGCTTGCAGATTGCCGATCCTTGGATAGAAATCCAACGTGGCGGTGTGTATCCTACTTGGAATACTACTTCATTGATGATACGTTCAAAATTTGGAGGAGGTAATACTGATATCCTATGTGCCGACGACCAGCGTGGGGAGGTGGTGGACAAAATGTGGTACATCAATGTGCCGGGTGCCGCCATACAGCTGAAAGCCATCAGTTGCATGAACGATGTGGAACATTTCGCAAAAAGCACTGAAGAGGTATCCTATTCTGGTGTAAATGTGGAGGATGAAGCCGGTAATATCCTGACCAATCAAAACGTAAGCTACACGAAAGTGAACGGTTATGCCGACCACTTCCCTGTGGTAGTAAGTTTTGAATACACGAATACCAGTGGAAATTAATCGGGCCAGCATCAACAGCGGAAGTTCCGTGACGGATGCGGAATAAACTAAAAAATACATTAACTAATACATAAAGTTATGATGAAGAAAACACTTTTTGCAGCCCTCGCGTTGGCGGCTGCAAGTCCTGCTCTGGCTCAGTCGGAGCAGACAACACAAAACGGTGATATCACGGAAAAAGTGGAATACACCGACGACAAATATAAAGTGGAAACCAACCACTTCTGGGACAACTGGTTCCTCACGGTAGGCGTGGGACCGCAGGTGATGTTCGGTGACCATGACAAGCAGATTGGGTTCGGCAAACGTATTTCGCCTTCGCTGGACATCGCGGTAGGTAAATGGTTCACTCCGGGCATCGGCGTGCGTTTGATGTACAACGGCCTTTCAATGAGAGGTGCTACCCGTTGGGGAGCAGCTCACTCAACCGGCGAACAGGTCCCCGACTGGGGCAGCGGTATGTATTACTCCAAGTTCAAGTATTACAACGTACGTGCCGATGTGTTGTTCAACCTTTCCAACCTGTTCTGCGGCTATCGTGAAAACCGTATTTGGAACAGCAGTTTCTATGGTGGTGTAGGTTATATGCGTACGTGGGAAGCTCCTACAGCTGGAGATGTGACCATGAGTGCTGGTTGGTTGAATACTTTCCGTCTGTGTGATGCCTTGGATGCCAACATCGACTTGCGGGCCTCCATGGTGGATGATGCCATCGACGGCGAAATCGGTGGATCGAAATTTGATGGGGTGCTGGGCGTAACCGTCGGCCTGACCTATAAGTTCAAACGTCGCGGATGGGACCGCAGCAAGACAGTTACCCGTTACGACCAGACGGAGGCCAATGCCTTGCGTGATCGCCTGAACCGTGCCAACGAGGAAAATGCTCGTCTGAAAGAGGCTTTGGCAAATGCTGAAGGCCAGCAGAAACAGGAAGTCATCAACAAGGTAATTGCTTCCAACCTGATAGTGTTCAAGATTGGCAAGACCAGTCTGTCGAAAGAGGCACGCGCCAACTTGCAGTTACTGGCTGAGGCTATCAAAGCGGGTGATTCCAAAGCTGTGTACACTATTACGGGTTATTCAGATGCGGCTACGGGCAGCAAGAAGAGAAACGAAGTGCTGAGTAAGAAACGTGCAGAAGCTGTGTATGACTGCTTGGTAAATGAATTTGGTGTTTCTGAGTCACAGCTCAAGGTAGATTACAAGGGTGGTGTAGACAACATGTTCTATGACGATCCTCGCTTGAGTCGTGCCGTGATCACACGTGCTAATTAATTTCTTGAAAGTTTCCCCTTTCCGGCCTAACAGGGGTTGGAAAGGGGATTTTTTGTGTAGAGGGGATAATGCAGACGGAACAGTTGTGGCTGAAGAATGCGCAGTTCTTTGACGAGATAGACAGGATGTTGCAGGACGGGCATTCCGTGACGATACGGGCGAAGGGAAGCAGTATGTTTCCGTTCATCCGGAATGAGCGTGACAGTGTGATATTGCAAGATAGCAAGGATATTGCCGTAGGAAGTATCGTACTGGCACGGTTGCAGAACAGAAGCTATGTGCTGCACCGGGTCTATCGGCTGGAAAAGGAAGCGATAGTGCTGATGGGCGACGGAAATCTGTATGCCACGGAGCGTTGCTGCCGGAACGAGGTGGTGGGCGTGGCCGTCAAGATCATACGCGACGGACGATATGTAGACTGCACCTCCCGAAAGGAGCTTTTCAAGGCGTGGGTGTGGCGGAAACTGCTTCCGGTACGCCGGGTCTTGTTGTTTATAGGCAGAAGGTGGTGGATATGAGGATAGGTGATTGTATCAAATGGTTGTGGAAAGCTTCTTGCGGTTTCCGGATACCGATGGTGGTGTATGCAGGGATGGGGGTGCTGTACGTCAGCATCTCTTTGTTTTTTGTGTATGTCTGTAAGCACCTGATTGACATTGCCACGGGGGTATCAGACGATGCACTGGGCACGTACATTGCGTGGATGATAGGGTGTCTGTTGGCCCAGCTGGCTTTTTCGGCGTTCAGAAGCTGCCTGGTCAGCCGTACGGAAACAGCGTTACAGAACGAGTTGCACCGGCGGCTTTTTGTGCGCCTGATGGGAAGCTGCTGGTCAGGACGGGAGAAGTTGCATACCGGCGACATGCTGAACCGGCTGGAAGAGGATGTACAGACCGTGACGGGGGCGTTGTGCAGTACAGTGCCTTCGGTCTTTATTACGCTTTTCCAGTTGTGCGGGGCCTTGTTCTTCCTTTCCCAACTGGACGTCCGGCTGACGGGTGTATTAGTGTGCATCATGCCGGTGGCTCTGCTGTTCAGCAAGAGCTATGTGCGGAAGATGCGCCGGTTGTCGCGCGAGATTCGCAACACGGACAGCCGGATACAGAGTCATTTGCAGGAGAACCTACAGCATCGGGTACTGATTCGTACGCTGGAATATACGGCCCAGGCGGTCCGTAAGCTGAGTACGGTGCAGACGGAACTGTGGGGAAAGGTAAAGCAGCGCACGGATTTTTCGGTGTTTTCCCGCTCCATGGTGCAGATTGGATTTATGACAGGTTATGCGGTGGCCTTCCTGTGGGGCGTGTTCGGTTTGCAACAAGGTACGGTGACTTTCGGTATGATGGCGGCGTTCTTGCAGCTCGTGGCGCAGATTCAGCGTCCGATGGTGGACCTGAGCCGGCAGATTCCGGCCTTCATCCGGATATTCACTTCGACGGAACGGTTGGTGGAACTGGAAGAACTGCCACAGGAACGGCAGGGGATGCCTGTACGCCTGGAAGGAGAAGTGGGAGTCCGCATGGAGAAAGTGTGTTATGCCTATCCTGGGAGCAGCCGGCAGGTACTGAAGAACTTTTCGCACGATTTCCCACCGGGAAGCCTGACGGCCATTGTGGGCGAGACCGGAGTGGGGAAGAGTACGTTGCTCCGTTTGGTGTTGGCTTTGTTGGAACCGGATAAGGGCAGGGTGGTTTTCTATCACGGCAGCCGAGAGGTGGAAGCTTCGCCGCAGACGCGTTGCAACCTGTCGTATGTGCCGCAGGGCAATACGCTGGTGAGCGGTACCATCCGTGAGAACCTGCAAATGGGAAATCCGGAAGCGACGGAGGAAGAGATGAGGCAGGCGCTTCATTTGGCGGTAGCCGATTTTGTGTTCGCTTTGCCCGATGGATTGGAAACGCTGTGCGGGGAGCGTGGCGCGGGACTGAGTGAAGGTCAGGCCCAACGGATTGCCATCGCCCGGGGACTGCTTCGTCCGGGAAGCATCCTGCTGCTGGATGAGCCGACTTCTTCGCTCGACAGCGAGACGGAACAGCTATTGTTGCAGCGTTTGTCGGGCCAGCTGGAGGGAAAGACATTGATTCTGATCAGTCACCGCGAAGCCATCGCACGGCTGTGTACGTCGGTGGTCTGGATGAAGAAGCAATAAAATTTGACTATGATTTGACAGCAAAGGAGCTGCGTCGCCTTGGGGGGATGCAGCTCCTTTTTTTATGCTATAGCCTAACGGCTATCTTTTTCCCGAATCGGATATCGTTTATTGCGGATTCTGAACCAAATTGCTGTTGGTCAGCATAGCCTTGTTCGGAATCGGGAAAAGGTTTCTGTTCGGGTTGCTCTTGTCGTGTGAGAACCAAGACTTCGTGGTGAAGACTCCGAAACGGACCATATCCTGGCGGCGTCTGCCTTCCTGACAGAATTCCCATCCTAATTCGTCCAGGAAACGGCCATACTTGATGTCCGCTCCGCCTTCGTGAGTTTCCATGTTGGTATCCCGACGTCCGTAGTCATAGCAGCTTCCGCCTTCCAGTTCCGCATCGGTTACGATTGCTTTATTCGGGTCTTCAAAAGCACGTTTACGTACTTCGGTGACCAGTGCGCCGGCTCCAGGCTGTCCGGAACGCATCAGAGCTTCTGCTTTCATCATCAGTACATCAGCATAGCGGAGCAACGGCCAGTCGTTGCTTAGACGGTTGGTAATACCTTTGGCATATTCAAATTTACCCCAGCGGTAGCCGTGTCCGGAGTCAGAACTTTCAATGGAAGGTACTTCATTGATATAGATGAGTTGTCCTTTGCCGTCACTGCGTTGCAGCGGTTCGCCGGATGCTGTGAGCTGAGGCCCTTGGATATAATTCTCTTTCAGGCGCAGGTCGTCCGGGTCGAAAGAATCGATGAACTGAGGAATGGCACATACACCTCCCCACGGTCTTTCGGTGAACTGATAAGTATCCTGGTTTTCGGCAGCTAACGTATACATGTGGAAGTCGAAATCATTCCATCCCGTCACGTAGATTTCATCGAAGGGAAGAGCGAAGATGATTTCCTTGGAATTCTCGTTCTGAGTGATGAACACGTTTTTCTGCTTTTCTTCCAGTCCGTATTCGTTCGTAGCGTTTGCAAAGTCAATCACAGCCTGACATTCGTCGATGCAGTCTTGCCAGTGAGCTTCTCCGGCCCAGATTTCCGCATTCAGATACATCTTGGCCAGCAGGGTGTGGGCAGCCCACTTGTTGAAACGTCCGTAGTAGTATCCTCTCGGAGTTTCAGAAAGCAGGTCGATGTTGTCCTTGATTTCTTTCACGATAAAATCGAACACTTCTTTGCGGGTAGCCTGCTTGGGGAGCGATTCATCCTTGAAGTCGGTTACCAGAGGCACATTTCCATAGAGGTCGATCAGGATGTAATAGTAGGAGGCACGCAACACCTTCAGTTCGGCTATCAATGCAGCTTTGGTGTCGTCTTCCACGTTAATGGTACCTTCTTCTATCTGCGAAAGGATACGGTTGCAGGTGTTCACTCCGTTGTAGGTACGTTCCCATCCTTGCAACACACCGTCGTCTTCCGTGGTCCAGGTATGCTGGTGCCAACGCTTGTAGATGTATCCGTCTACCCATCCTGTACCGTCGCGTGCCGGAATCACATCCTGGTCGGCACACAGTTCCTGTGAACGGACTACACCGTTCCATTGCAACAAGGTCTCTCTCCAAGGGATATAAGCTGCGTTTACCAGGTAGCTGACTTCTTCTTCTGTCTTCGGAGAGTATTTGCTGGACACTACCTGTCCATAGCTGTCGTCCAATAAGCTGGTACATGCCGTACTGCCAATCAAGGCTGAAGTGAGCAGGCATGTGGAAAATAATCTGATTATATTTTTCATGGTTCTTTACTTTTAAATTAGAATTTTACGTTGACACCTAATGTAAATGAGCGTATGCTTGGATAGCGGTCGCGGGTGTCGTATCCAGGAGTCAGTCCGTCGGTAGAAACTTCCGGGTCGATGCCTTTGTATCCGGTGATGGTCAGGGCATTCAGTACGGAACCGTAGATACGCAATGACTTGATGTATTTGCCGAGCTGGCCGAAGTTGTAACCCAGCGTGATGTTGTCAATCTTCCAGTAGTCACCGTCTTCCACATAGTAGCTGTTGAATTCCGGTTCCACTTCCGGGCTCAGGGTATGCTTGCCGAATACCAGGTCGTTGACTGATTTCAGTCGGTTTTCCATACGGGCGTTCTTCACGTTCTCGTAGTTCATACGGGCACCGTTGATAATCTGGAAGCCGAAGGCGCCACGCATGGTGATAGACAAATCAAAATTCTTGTAGCGGAAGTTGTTGTTCCATCCTGCATAGTATTTTGGAAGTCCGTTACCGATGATGTGCTTGTCTTCCGGTGCATGTGTGAAGTCTTTGTAGTTTATCAGGTCGCCATTGCGGTCTTCGTAGATCCAGCGTCCTTCTTCGTCTACGTCTACTACCTTGAAACCGTAGAAGTTACCGATGCTTTCGCCCACCTGTACGCGGTGTGAGTCTGCCACCTGTCCGGAGTATTCCACTGTTCCTGTGTTGAAGTAGTCATATTCTGATTTAAAGATACTTCCTGACAGACTTTCCAGTTTGTTGGAGTTGAATGAGAAAGTACCGGTGGTGCTCCATTCAAAGTCTTTGGTCTGTACCGGAATTACATTGACCAGGATTTCCACACCCTTGTTTCTCATCTTACCGCCATTGGCTGTAGTGGTGTTGTACAAGTTGGGAGGAGTCGGTACGGCATAGTCATAAATCAATCCGTCTACCAGTCGGTTGTAGTAGTCGATGCTACCAGAGAGACGTCCTTCCCAAGAAGACCAGTCGATACCGATGTTGGTTTCTTTTTTCTCTTCCCAGCGTAAATCGGGATTCGGGTTGGAAGCCGGTACAATGGTTTGAATCCAGCTGCTGTTTACATAGGCGTAAGAACCGTATTTCAGCATGGCTACTCCCAAGAATCCGTTTTTAGGTTGTGAACCAGTGACACCGTAACCTACTCTCAGTTTCAAGTCATTGAAGATGTGCTGGTTTTTCATGAACGGTTCTTCCGTGATTCTCCAACCGAATGAGACGGACGGGAACAATCCCCAAGCGTTGTCCGTACCCCAGAGCTGGCTGGCACCTTCATAACGTAGAGCAGCCATGAACAGATAGCGTTCTTTCCAGGAATAGGTGGCACGACCGAAGAAACCGATCAGGTTGGTCGAAGTCTTGCTGGAGCCTGCAGAAGCTTTTCCTTCTTTCAAGGCAGAACCGATGCCGATGTTGTGCCAACCACCGAAATAGTCATCCTGGAAACCGTAGTTGTCGAACCACATTTCTTCATAGTCTGTTTCGTCGTAGCTGTAACCTCCCAAGATAGAGAATTTATGGTCGTTGATGGTCTTGTTGTATTGTGCGGTCAGTTCCATCAGCTTTTCCATTTCGGTATACGCACCGACAGACGACCAGCCGTTCTTATGGTCACGAAGGGCGGAGATGTGGTTCTGTGTTTCACTGTATCCGCGGTTCATGTTTTCACGTGTGTAAGAGAACATGGCCTGCAGGGTCAGGTCTTTGATGGGATTGTAGGTGATGTTTCCGTTGTAGCGCAATTCTGTTTTCTTTACGTTTCCGTCTGATTCATAGAGCAGAGCCAACGGGTTTTCATATTCAAATTTGTTGACGTTTTCATACCAGGTACCGTCCGGGTTGCGTACGGGTTCGGTCGGGTTTCGTCGGGTAGCCTGTGAGTAGACACCGCCGCGGAAACTTCCTCCGTTCTGGGTAGATTCCATCTGGCTTTTCTTTCCGAAAACGCCGAATTTCAGTTTCACTTTGTCGTCGAACATACGGTGTGTCACTTCTATTCTTCCCTGGAAGTTGTCGAAGTCTGATTTTTTCATGGTTCCCTGACGGTCTGCGTAGTTGAGGTTGGCAATGTAGCTGGTCTTGGAATTACCACCCATCAATGAGAGGTTGTGTACATGAGAAATAGGGGTACGGCTGATTTCATCCACCCAGTCGGTGTTGTATCCGTAGTCATAATCCGGATAGAGAGCGGCAAATTCGCGTCCGTTGAGCATTTCCAGCCGTTTGGCCATCATGGCAGTGCTGACGTAGCCACTGTATTCTACAGAGCAGATATCGCCTCCTTTTGACTGCTTGGTAGTGATGAGGATGACACCGTTTGTACCACGGGTACCGTAGATGGCGGCAGCGGAACCGTCTTTCAGTACGTCTACGCTTTCCACGTCTTCAGGAGCCACTGTGCTCAAGGTTCCGGGGATACCGTCAATCAATACCAAAGGGGCTGTGTTGGCTCCACCGATGGTGTTGGTTCCACGGAGGCGGATCTGAGTTTCTCCGGCAGGGTCACCACTCGGGTTGGTGATGGCCAGTCCGGCTACTTTTCCTTGAATCAGCTGGCCGACATCCTTTACGGCTCCTTTGACGAAGTTATCTGATTTGACGCTGGAAATGGCACTGGTTACATCTCCTTTGCGCTGGGTTCCGTAACCGATGACTACTACCTCATCCAGCATTTCATTGTCTTCTTTCAATATTACTTTTACCACCGATTTGGCCGGTACTTCTTGGGTTACATACCCGATGTAGGAAATGACGAGTGTGGAGTTGGCCGGTGCATTGAGAGTGAACTGTCCGTCGAAGTCGGTAATGGTACCTTGTGTGGTGTTCCCCTTTATCACTACGCTGGCTCCAATGATGGGTTCTCCTTTGGTGTCGGTCACATTTCCTTTAACGGACAGGTCTTGTCCCCATCCTACGGTTGCCCAACATAGAAAAAGAACTGTGGCAATGACAGTCTGAAGCCATGAATGACATGGCTTTCTTTTACATGCATGTTTCATAAATATAGGTTTTAAAAGGTTATAAAATAGAATTATAAAAAGGTTCGGTCTAAATAATCCTATAGGAGGAGTGTAATGTGTTTCGTATTAGTGTGGATGGTGTTTTTAAAGAAGGTGCGGGACTCCTCAAACCGCACCTTCTCTGAGAATGTGTCTTACAGTTTTATAGAAATCTTTTTACCCGTATAAGTCACTTTCTTGTCGGGTTTCACCGTGACGGTTTCAGCCGACTGTTTGCCCGGCTGCATCAGGGTGATACAGAAATTGCGTTTTTTCAGCATGTGCGGGAATTCTCCCTGACGGTTGTCAATGGTCAGCGTGCGGGTCGCATCGTTCCAGTGGAAGCGGATGGTAGAGAACGCTCCCTTTTCGTAATTGTAGTTGTCGAACTCGTCTTCGTAGAGGGTGAATTCGCCGTCGGCTCCCGGATAAACACAGATGTCCAGGTTATCCCATTTCTTTTCGGTAGAGTATTGTACCTTCGGACCTAAGGGCAGGATGCTTCCGGCCTTGATGTAGAGCGGCAGGATGTCTACCGGGCATTCCCGCTGGATATCTTGTCCGCCTTCCACGGTTTCGTTGGTCCAGAAATCAATCCATTTCGTGCCTTTCGGCAAGTATACTTTCACTGGAGCGGAAGCCTTGGCCACGTCGGGTACGGTAGTTACGCCTTTGTTGCCTTCCACCTTCTTGGTGTACAGCGGTTCGGTGACCGGACGTACCAAAATCTGCTTGCCGAAGAGGTATTCATTGTCCAGCAGGATGGCCTTGCGGTCGGTAGCGAAGTCCATCACTAACGGGCGCATCATGCAGCCGTCTTCCTGTACCACGGCTCCGTTCAGGCTATATGTATAAGGTAAGAGGCGGTAGCGGAGTTCGATGATGCGTTTCTGTGCGTCGTAGGCCCAGTCGCCTTCCTTGCCGAAGAGGTCGATTTCGTTCAGCATCGGTGAAGAGCAGTGGTTACGCATCAGCGGCATGAAACAGCCCCACTGGAACCAGCGTACATGCAGTTCCTGGTAAGCTACGTTGGTGCAGTCGTTGTTGTATTCCCAGCCGAAGAAGCCTCCTAAGTCTGTATTCCAGAACGGGATGCCGCAAAGCGTGAAGTTCAGTCCGGCCGGAATCTGCTGGCGGAGTACGTCCCAGCTCGATACCACGTCGCCGCTCCAGCTCAGGGCACCGTAGTGCTGCTGGCCCAGGTAGCCCGAACGGGTCATCTGGAACACACGTTTGGCATCCGATACGGCGCGCTGGTGTTCATAGATACCCCGGTTGTGCGACAGCGGGAAGGCATTGTGTACGGAACGGAAGGAGCCGTCGGCCGTTTGCAGGTCGAAGTCGCTTTCCTTGGGGTTCAGGTGGTCGGGTTCCGTAGAGTCGGTCCACCAGGCATCGATGCCCATCTGATGCAAGTGGCTGAGATAACGCCAGTAGAGGTCGCGTGCATCCTTGTTGAACGGGTCGTACGGATGAGCGCCTGATTTGGGCGGCCAAGTTTCGAATTTCAACAAGGCACCCATCTTGTCGAGTTCCTTGTACTGGTCGGTCCACGGTCCGAAGCTGGCCCATACGGAAATCATGAGGTGGGCATTATTCTTGTGTACATATTCCACCATCTCTTCCGGGCTCTTGAAGCGTGGTTTCGGATAGCGGGCGTTCTTGTCTTCGTCGTTCGGCAGGTAGCGCAGGGCTGCCGGATCGTCCATCTTGTTGATGTAGCGCGGGTTCATGAACTTCATGGCGTTCCAGTTGGAGTCGCATCCCCAGTACTGCCAGTCCTGTACGATACCGTCGAGAGGGATTTCGAGCTTGCGGTACTTGTCAAGCACGCCGCAGAGTTCGTCGGGGCTCTTGTAGCGTTCGCGACACTGCCAGTAGCCCATGGTCCAGAGCGGGAACATGGTGGCCTTTCCCGTCAGGTCGCGGATACAGGCAATCACGCCGTCCTGCGTACCGTCTTTATAAAGGAAATAATAGTCGGAGCAAAGGCCTACCTGTGAAGAGAATGAGGTTTCGTAGGGGGTGTCACTGAAATCGGAAATACCCGGATTATCCCAGTACACACCATAACCCTTTTCGGAAGTGAAATAGGGGATACAGATATTGGTGTTGCCGTTTGACAGGTGAATCTGCTGGTTGCGGTGGTTCATGGCTCCACTTTGGCGTTGTCCCAGTCCGTAGATGGCTTCATCGGGTGCAAGGCTGAAGGCCTGGCTTACGGTATACGCGTCGCGGTTGACATCTTTCCGGGGGATAAAGTTGGTGCCTTCTACTTTTTCATTTAATAAGGTTTTTCCTTTTTCATCGGTGTAAGTCACTTTTCCGGTAGCCACATCCAAGGTCACCTTTATCTTTCCGGCGGTCATGCATACCGTATTCCCGTTTTGAGTGTAGGCAATCTCCACTTTCTCCGGTGTCTTGATGACGGGATAACTTTTCTTCTCGGGCATTTCGGCCGAAGGATATTTCACGATGCGCACGATGGAAGGAGAGTAGAAAATCACTTCCCCGTTCAATACAGGTTGTGCGGTCTGGAACTTTCCCCCTTGAGCAGTCTTTTCAAAATGCTGCGCGAAGGAGGACATGCAAGAGGCCAGTGCGGCCAGAAACAGAATTTCTTTTCTCATGTTGTCAATTTGTTTTTCGGAGTTTATCACTAAGGTTGACGTCACCAAATGTAAAAAGATTCTTTGGTGAGGCGGAGAAAAGAATGTGCCAAAGAGCGGCATAAAATGCTTCAAAAGGCGTTTTGACGCATTTTTACCCCTCTTTTGATTCAGATATACCCTCTTGGTCCTGCTTTTTCTGGTATTCGCTGGGCGTGAGACCGTACTCTTCCTTGAAGCAGGCGGTGAAATATTTCCGGTTGTAATAGCCGAGGGACAGGGCCACTTCGTTCACGGTGGTATGGCTGTCTTTCAGCATCCGGCAGGCATGCTGCATCTTGACGCGGCGGATGTATTCCAACGGGGTCAGTCCGGTGATGGCCTTCAGCTTACGGGTCAGGGTAGAGCGCGACATGTTGACTTTTTCGGCCAGGTGCTGCACGTCGAAATCCGGTTCGCTCAGGTTGTCTTCCACAGCTTTCAGAATGTTGTCGAGCAGCATCTTGTCAAGGCTGGCAAACTCCCGGTCGGAAATCTGCACTTCCGGATGGACATCCTGCCGGTTGCCGTTCAGGTACGAGCGCATCTTCATCAGTTCCGTGCTGTCGGCATACAGTTCCTCGTTTTCCTGTTTCATTCTTCGAAGGTAGAAGCGGATACCGGCATAAATTCCACTCACTATGAGGAGCAGATAAAACGCCATGGCCCATCCGGTTTGGTAGAAGGCTGGCAGACGTTTGATATGGATGCGGGTGATTTTATCACTCCATACGCCGTAGCCGTCGGTCGCTTTCACTTCGAACACGTAGTTTCCTTTGGGAAGGTGTTTGTAGACGGCCACGGGCTGTCCTTCGGCAGTGTAGTTCCATTCCTTGTCGAGTCCGGTCATGCGGTAGGCATAACGTATTTTGCTTGCATTCAGGTAGTCGAGCGACGAAAAATGGATTTCCAGACTGTATTCATCGGGCTGGAGAGTCAATTGGTCTTTCCAGTTTCTTGGCTGTCCCATGACGTCGATGCCGGTCAGGAAGGTAGGCGTTTCGGGACTCGGCTGGTCGAGCCGTGCGGAAGGAGTGACGGCGCAGATGCCCGGAATGCCTCCGAAATAAATTCGCCCGTCGTGTCCCTTGCAGAGGGCGGTAGGAATGAAACGGTGGAGCAGCAGAGAATTGTCGGTCGTGAGATAGGTGGAAAACGAATGGTTTTTCGGATTGTATTCTATCAGTTTCTGGTTGGTGTCAATCCACAGATGTCCGTACACGTCGTATTCCAGCTGGTTCACCACGTTGCCGGTCAGGCCGCAAAGCTGGGTGTGGTCGGTGAGTTGTCCGGTCTTTACGTGCAGGGCATATACGCCACCTTCCTGGGTGCCTATCCAGGCGCAGGTGTCTTCTTGCAGGCTCAGGCAGGTGATGGGGAGGGAGGGGACGACTCTTTGATAATTGCCGGTCTTGCTTTGCCGGTAAAGCCCTTTGTCGGTAGTCCCTATCCACAGGTTGCCGTGTTTGTCTTCCTTGATGTAGCTCACCTGTCCCAATGTGTCGCAGAGAATATGCCATTGTCTCTTTTGCAGACTGAAGGCATACAGTCCGTGGTTCGTACCTGCCCATAGTGTGCCACGTTCGTCTTCGTAGGTTTGAGTGAAATATTCGTCGGGTTTTGGAGAAGGCAGTGACAGGGTACGTACGTGAACAATCTGCATGCCTTCCCGTCTGAACTCATAGATAAGATTGTCTCCTTCGGGAATCACCCATACGTTTCCTTCCCTGCGGGCCTCCGACATCTGTTTGATGGCTCCTAAAGAGAGACCGGTGAGCGATGGAAAATCAGGGTAAAGTGATACACGGTCGTGAGTCAGGTCATACAGTCCGAGTCCGGTACGTTCCTGTGAAATCCACAGCTTGCCTTCGCCAGCATCACTCAGAGCCATGATGGCGGGTTGAGACTTGACACGCTTTGCCAGGGCGGGGAGCGGATACTCTTCCGGCGCATCTTCGGTAAAATGTACGATGAAACTCTTGCCGTCGAAAGAAGACACCCACAGGGCCCCGTTCTTGTCTTTATAGATTTCATTCAGCATACTGCCGTATTCGGCCGGCAGACGGAAACCTGTCTGTACTAACTGACGTTTCTTTTCATCGTAGCGCATGGCAATCAGGGAGCTGCGGGTGGTCATCCAAAGGGTGCCGTCATTATTGTCTTGTGCCAGATAAAGGATGTTGCCTTCCTTTTCTCCCATGGGGTTGACGGGGAGAGGGGAATAGGTGTAGAGGGAATCCTTTGGAGCCGACGGATTGAAAAGCAGTGCACCATTGCCGCTGGTCCCTATCCAAAAGTAATTGTGTGTGCAGTCCTGGATGAAGTAAGTCAGGTTCCGTTCGGCAGGAGGATCGGCATAATGTATAAAGGTATCCCGTTTCCGGTCGTATCGGTAGATGCCTTCCCGGCCTAAGTTAATCAGGATTTCCTTTTGCCGGCTTTCGCAGAACCCGGCCATCCACGAAGGTTTTCCTTCATGGTCGTACAGGTGGTATGTTTTCTGGTGTCTGCCCGATGCGTCATATCGTATCAGTCTGTTGTCTGTGGCTAGCCACATGCATCCGTCTGAGGTTTTCCGGATACTGTAGACCACACTTCCTTGCAATCTTTCCGGGTCCAGGGGAGTGACCTGTCGGTCGGTCTTGTCCAGTATGTAGGCACCGGCATCCGTACCGAACCAGATCCGGCCTTTGGCATCTTCTGAAATAGACTGCACCAGGTTGTTGCGCAGCAGTCCAGGCGTATGGATGTCGGAGCGGATGACATCCACTTGGTAGCCGTCGTCACGGCACAGCCCGTTGACTGTGCCATACCACATTATTCCCTCACTGTCCTGGAAAATGCGGTGTATGGCACTCACCGGCAGTTGCGGGAGAGACGGAATGGGGGTGAGCCGCACGCTGGAGGCAGCTTGCAGCAAGAGGCTGACCAGGCAAAAAAAGAAGAAAAAATACGTTTTTTTCATGGCTTTTCAGGGGGTATAAAAAACGCAAGTGCGTTTGGTTTGAAACGCACTTGCGTTTCACTTAAAACGTAAGTGCGTTTTGATCAAAACGTAAAGGCGTTTTACTTCAAACGCAAGTGCGTTTTCTGACAAACGCTTTGGCGTTTTTCAGAGAGCCTTAAAACGGCCTCAGAAAGCGTCTGGATGCGTTCTGTCTTTTTATCCGTTGTTTCGGTATTCCAGTGGACTCATTCCTACGTATCGTTTGAAATATTTTCCGAAGAACGACACGTTGGCAAAGTTCAGGGAGTCGGAAATGTTCTGAATGGAAAGCTGCGATGACTTCAGCTGCGACTTGGCATCCATGATGACCATCGAAGAGATGATGTCCACGCAGGTTTTTCCCGTAATCTGTTTCACTGTGGTACAGAGGTGGGCGTGGGTAATCTGCAACTTCTCGGCATACCAGGCCACGTTGCGCGTCTGGTTGTAGTGCTGCATGACCAGCTGGGCAAAGTTGCGGCAAATCAGTTCGCTTTTCGACAGGTTATGCACCTCGTCGGTCTTGTTCCGGTAGAGGATGGATATACCTTTATGTATATCGGCATACAGGTTGGTGGCGATTTCCGGCCTGATTTTCTCGGGCAGGAACTCATACATCTTGATGAGCAGTTGCATGTATTCCTCCATCATTTTGGCCCCTTCCGGTTTCAGACGGATGACGGGGCGTCCTAAGGTAAGGTACATGGTGTCGAGGAAGGAATGCGACTGGAGGTTGTGTTCCATGTATTCGGACGAGAAACCGCCGAAGTAGATGTTCAGGTCGCCTTTGATGTCGTTTATCTGAAAGATGCTTCCGGGGGTAAGCGTGATGAAGTCGTTGGCTTCCACCTTTATTTTATTCAGGTTGACCGAGGCTTCTACTTCTCCGGACATGCAAAGTACGAAAATTTCACATTTCAGGCGCACGGGATAATTGGTATAGAGTCCCAGCAGATCCTTGCTGATGCCGGTGCCGATGAGCCATTCTTCCGGCAGGTCGATTTTGGGAAGTTCCTTTTCCATCTTGTTTGTTTTTCGCAAAGATAGAAAAATTACAGGAATTTACTGCATGTTTCCGCCTGTCTTGTTGTCGCCACCTGCCTTCACATCATCGTTCGTAATGCTGCGCTGGGTCTTTTTTACCTGTGTCTTCAATTCTCCGAACCGCCAGCTGATGCTGATGCCGTATCTGCGTGACGGATAGCTGCTTTCCGACCAGGAGCGGAAGGTATCGGTCACGGTTTCGTCGCGGTAGGAATTGTATTTCTGGAAAATGCTGCTGGCAAAGAGTGAGATGTTCAGCCGTTTTTCCTTCAGGAAAGAACGGCTTAGGTTGATGCCGTAATAATAATAGGAAGAACCTTTTCCTTGCAGCGACACGTAAGGGGTGCTTCCGCCTCCGTAAAGGCTGAGGCGCAGTTCCCAGGGAATGGTCTGCTGCACGTTGCCGAACACATTGCCCGAGAATCCGCTGTTGCGCGAGTTCAGTTCCTTGCTCTGGTAGTCGGCATAGTCGCCGCCGGCGTTCAGCGAGATGCGGGTGGTGCTGCCCGGGTTCCAGTTCATCCATAAGGCCAGGCGTGTACGCTGGCTTTTTCCCACGTTGCCGTAAGTGTTTTCCTGCACTCCGTTGTTCATGAAAGAATAGCGTTCGATGCCATTGTTGATGAAGGTGTACGTGAGGTTCGCATTCAGGCTGAATTTGGCGCTGAAGCTGTTGAACGTCATGCCGAGGATGTGTGCCTTTTCCGTATCCAGGTCCGGATTACCGTAACTGATGGAAGTCGGGTTGCTGGTATCGCGGAAAGGATTCAGGTACCATATTCCCGGTCGGTTGATACGCATGTTGTAGTTGGCACGGAGGGTGCTGCTCGTTCCCAGCATGTAGGAGAGGTTCAGGGTGGGAACCACGTCGTCGAATCCGGCTTTGAAATTGCGTTCGGGCATGTAGTCGTATTCCACATCCATAAATGTATGCTCATAGCGCACACCGGCTTTCGCTCCGAACTTTTTCCACTTCAGTTGGTAGTCCGCGTAGGCGGCAAGGATGTGCTGCCCCTGCCGGTATTTGCTTGAAAGGTCCTGACTGGCCTCCATCTCGCCCTGGGCGTTTTCCAGGAAGTACTGGCTGTCACTGTAATTCTCGCGGTAAATATATTTCATTCCGGCATCCATGTAGTGGATACCGTTGAACGGGTTGACATAATCAATCTGTGTGGTATGTTCTGCCGTGTGGGCATCGTTGTCGAAATATTGGTGCGGCAGACTGAAAGGCACGTCTTGCACTTCGTCGTAATAGGTGTCTGCCTCGTTGTTGTTGGGCGAATTGTTGAACTTGTAGGACAGGGTGAGGTATTCACCTTTCTTTTTAAAAGAATGCTGGTAGTCGGCATTGATGCCAATGTTTCCGAACTGGCTGGTCGACTGGTTGCGTGTCAGGTAGCTGTAACGTTTGTTCCAGTCATTGTCGCTCATGGCCGTGTGCGAATCGCCCTGAATGTCGAATTTGCCTCCAAACACGTTGGCCGAGAAGGTAATCAGGTTCAGTGTGTCTATCTCATAGCTTCCTTCGATATTTCCGAACTGGAAATTTCCCTTGCTTTTGGAAGAACCTTGTGTTTGCAGATAACGGTAATCGGTGGAGGTGAAATCCTCGCGTCCGCTTTCCGAAAGGCTGCGGGGCTGGTTCTGGTAGTTGTATGAATAGTTTCCGGTGAGAGTGAATTTCCCTACCTGTACCGTTCCGTAGGCATAGCCTGAAACTCCCATGTTGTTTGCGTTTGCTCCGAGGGTCACATTATATCCTTGCATTTTGGCATCGGTCGTAATGATGTTCAGGATACCTCCGATGCCTTCCGCATCGTATTTGGCTCCCGGTTCTGTAATCACTTCAATGGATTTGACGGAATTGGCAGGCAGGCTTCGCAGCACTTCCTTCGGATTGTTGCTCATCAGCGTGTTGGGCTTTCCGTTGACGTGTACCTTGAAGTTGCTGGAGCCGTTGACCTGAATGTTGTCTTCCCCGTCGACGGTGACAAGAGGCACTTTTCGTAGCATTTCAAGAGTCGTGTTGGTCTTTGAGTCGGGGTCATCTTCTATGCTGTAGGAAATCTTGTCGATTTCTGCTTTTACGAGCGGTTTTTGCGCCACCACTTCCACTCCTTTCAGCATCTGGGCATCGTCGCAGGTATATAGAGTGCCCAGGTCGGCCATAGGTTTGGCTTCGGTGATGGTGAAATGACGGACTACGGCCCGTTTGCCTACGGAGGTAATTTGCAGGGTATAATTTCCGGTGTGAGGCAGTTTTTCCTGAAAGCGTCCTTTGGTATCCGTTACGTTCAGCCGGACCGGTTTGTCGGGCGATTTGTCAAGCGTAATGCGCAGGGTGGCATAAGGCTCGCTTTCGTGTGTGAGCGAATCCAAGAGAATACCTTTCACGGTATATTGTGCCTGTAGGTTGAATACGTTTAGAATCAAAAAAGTAATAAAGATGCCTGTGAAATGTGCAAGTGCTTTGTGTCTCATAAAGGTTAAAATATTGGGTTTCTTTTTCGGTTTCGCTGGTTTCAAAGATAATGGATATTTGAAACGGTTGTATGAATTGATACTTAAAAATATAAAAACAGGAAATAAGATAAAATAGTATATTTTAAAAATAGACCATTTAAAATGAGAAAAAATGCATTTAGAAGTTAATTATTGAAGAATTAGTTTTCTGTGATTTGAAAAATCGGCAAAAAATAAGAAAATTCGACCTTGCAGGAACAATGCATATTGATTTCCTTTGCGACCGTAATTAAAAACATAATCAAGAGATGAAAAAGAGCTTATTTTTTTACATGTTTGCCCTTTTGTGTGTGGTGAATTTGTTTACTTCTTGTAGTAAAGACCAATCAATAGAGATTCCTATTGATAGTGATTTGGCAGGTAAATATAAAGGGAAATTAGATGTTTCCATTTCGCAAGGCGGTGTAGATATTCCGGGTGGAACGGTGAACTCACAAATTATCTCCGTGAGCAAAGCCGGCAATAATACGATTAGTCTGTCTATTACAGACTTCTCATTCATGGGAATAAAAATTGGAGACATCAACTTGAATGATTGTGCGTTGACAGCCAATGGCGATAAATATGAGTTTACCGGAGTGACTACGGTTGAAGCCGAATTGCTGACAGCGGGCGTAAATGCGACCGGAGTGATTGGCAACGGAACGTTGAATCTGAATCTGGATATAGATGCCACGCTGACGGGTGGAGTCAAACAGGCCGTGAAAGTGACTTATTCGGGTACTCGCCTGAAAGGAAACGAGAGCAGTGAAGCCAAAATCACTTCTTTTGTGTTCGATAAGGCCGTGGCTGCGGCAGACTCCTTGGTGGTAGGCGGAACCACAATCAATGAAGAAGCAAAGACCATCACCTTTATGGTTGCCGATACGGCAAAGGCCGCTTATTTGACGGCTCTGGTACCCACCATTGAAGTTTCGGCTGGAGCGACTGTGGTTCCGGCCAGCGGAGAGGCACAAGGCTTTTCAAATGGCAAGGTCGTGACTTACACTGTCACAGCTGAAGACGGTACGGTGGCTGCCTATAAGGTGTCAATCAGTTCAAAAGTGCTGGCTTTGAATTTTGAAGACTGGACTTACGACGACACTTATCATTATTATACTCCGGCAGGTCCTTATGCTTCGACAAATGGAGGAAGCGCCATTGTATATAGTTCTTTGGAAGGGATTGCCGCTACCCATTCGGACGTGGTGGTGCCTCCTTATTGCGTGACTCAGGAAACGAAAGACGTGAAGGAAGGCACTAGGGCTGCCTGCTTGCAGACCGTTAGTCTGCTGCAAGCCAAACAAGACCTGAAAAATTATGGCGGATTTGTAGGATCATTGATGGCCAGCATGGCACCGAACATCACGGCCGGAAGTTTGTTTATGGGTACATTTGAACTGAATGCAGCAGCACCTTTGAAATCGACCAAGTTTGGTGTAATGCATGAAGGAAAGCCCCTGAAATTCTCAGGATGGTACAAGTACACTCCGGGTGAGACCTATTATGATAAAGATGGGAATACTGTAGCTGACAAGGTGGATGAATGTGATATCTATGCGGTGTTGTATGAGGCTGCAAATGAAGACTTCGTGTTGGATGGAGAAAGCATCAAACAGGCCGATGCCCCTATCGTGATGCGTGCGGGCATTGAGAATGGCGGTGCGACCGACTGGAAGAAATTTGACTTGAACTTTGAAGAAGTGAACGGCAAATCTTATGATGCCAATAAGAAATATAAAATAGCGTTTATCTGCACCTCCAGTAAGAACGGCGATGTGTATGAGGGCGCTCCCAACAGTAAATTGTTGCTGGACGATTTGCAGATTACCTTCGAATAATGTAGAGGTTACTATCAAGAAAAGGGCTGAGGTTTGCATCTCAGCCCTTTTCTTTATTAATAAGGATTCATTAATCAGAACTCATATCCGAATCCCAGGTTCAGGTAAATGGGATACATGGCAAACGAGACCGTGGTGAAGTCTTTCTGGAAAATGTCGTTCAGTCCCCAGGTCAGGTCGGCATGGATGTTCAGGTGTTTGTAGGCTTTCCATTCCCCGCCTGCCTGCAGGCCCCACTGAAAACGGCGAAGGTTGTCCGAGAAATCGTATGCAGCCTTGTTCTCTCCTTCAAAATTCACTCGGCTTCCACTGGCATCGGGTGTACGCAGATGTCCTTCATATACATTCCCGGAAAATTCTCCGTTTATCATGTAAGAGAAATACGGTCCCGCCGTTACCTTCCAGCGGTTGCTGATGCGGTAGTTTGCCAGGACCGGGATGGTGAGGTAAGACATTTTCACGGTAGTCTTTACTCCTCCCGTCCAGAGGCCTTTTATTTTCCCTCCGGTTTCGCTGAAAATTTCCATGCCATAGTTCTTTACGGTGGCTTTGGTATCCATGTCTTTTTTGTCGAGCCGCAGCCCCAGGCTGACGCCCCACTTCTGTTTTACATCCAGCCATTTGGTGGCATTTCCTTCCAAGGTGATGGCCAACCCGGGCGAATAACTGTCCAGGCTTCTGATTTCCTTGGGCAGAGGCAGGGGAGAAGTTCCTCCTATATTGATTCCGGCCTTTATCTCATAGTCCAGTCCGTGTGAGGACAGACATGCCAGACCTTTGTGGGAGGAAGACTGTGCGTGACTCGTCAGAGTGAAGCTGCATAAGAACAGGACCAATAGGGGTAATATATATTTTTTCATGTCTTTTTCTATCGATTAGTTTTCACAAATAATTTCCACTTCATCTATCCACAATTCGCTGCCGACTGCCCCTTGGAAGTAGGCTCCCATAACGCTGGAAGAGAATACCACGGCAAGTTTGTATTTTCCGTTTTTCAGGTCTTCGGCATTAAGGGTCTTTCCGTTTTGAGGAGTGAA
>ERZ779913.191-NODE-191-length-30809-cov-2.54055_pt1 | contig 30809 bp, 37 predicted proteins | sample MGYA00511547_ERZ779913 | MGnify/ENA primary metagenome ERZ779913 (study PRJEB29588, sample SAMEA2149539) | human gut metagenome | biome: human gut; feature: human-associated habitat; material: faeces | place: Denmark | collected 2008/2010 ...
TTGAATTCATATGCTATAATGTATGTCATGCAGATGTAGTTCATCGGTAGAACATCAGCTTCCCAAGCTGAGGAGGCGGGTTCGATTCCCGTTGTCTGCTTTATAAATGCTATGAGATGCCTGTTTTGGGTGTTTCATAGCTTTTTTGATACTCAAATGATACTATTATAATTCCAGTGCAACCCGCTCCGTGGAACTGGTCCAGGTACGGTTAAAGTGCTCTACGCCTGATCCATGCAGTGCAGCATTGTATAAACCATCATTAAGAAACGGCCTTAAGGTTCGCCCATTCCTGCCACTTCCAAGTGCCCTTAGAGCGCTGTTTTCAATCCGGCATACTTTTCCCCAGTCAATGCCCGTTTCCACTTCTATCTGCCTGCATGACTTCCCATGCTCATATCTGTCATGAATCACACCCCGCTGATCCTCCGGCAGAGAATCTACGATATCCCAGATCACAGCTTTTAATTCTTCCTGCTGCATATCATCAATCACGGCTGACATAGCATTGTTTTCATCCGGTATCATATCAATCAGTGTATCGGTACCGCCCTCGTCTTTCAATGGCATGTCAAGGCTTGCGATCTGCCCCATTCTGACGGACTTTTCAAGCTCCCTTACTACTTTATCAGATAACCCCATATTGCAGGCTATTTCCTGCCGTGTGGGCTTTCTATTAAGGTATGTTTGAAACGCATTGACCATCTTCTTATACTCGCATATCTTGACACGTTCATGCTCTGGAATCCTTACAGGGCTACCGCTATCACTGATATAGCGCCTGAGTCTCTGATCTATCACAGTAGTGGCATATGATAAGAATTTACTCCCGTTATCCGGGTTATATCCATCTATTGCCGGGTATAATGCAAGATAGCCTTCCTGCTGTAAATCCTCTATATCAGCATAAGCACTGTATTTGCGTGCAATTTTACAGATCATGGCTTTGTTCTGCTGCCAGAGAGCAAGCATATTATCAGCCGTGTCTATTCCTGCCTTAATCCGGGCAACCAGTTCTTCATTGCTCATTGTCGTACCTCATAAAAAATACCCCACACCGACCAGTGCAGCCAATGCGGGGGAACGGTAATGTATACCATAAATATGCAGCGTAAGTATTATTTACGTCGTGTATCTATATCAGCCGGGTGCGTGCCCCGGTCAATATCTCAGGCTTTCGCAAGCTCCTGATAATAAATAGCCATTTTCTTATTATCAAGCACAAACGCATCATAACAGATACGCCCCTCTACCAGTGATCCGCTGATTCCCGGCGGGTCCTGATGGATCTTATAATCTTCCAGCTTGGTAGGTGCTACCGTTGCGCACGGATGGCACATGATGAAACCGCAATTCTCCGGCAAACGTCCCGCCGGCACCTTAATGACCGATGCACCATCCAGATTGGAAACAACGCCCTGTTTACGCAAATTGGTGTCAATATCTGTTTCCATCACAATATCCTTTGATTTTTTCATCAGCCGATACACATCCGGGGAAACGATAATAACCCGGTTTTCGTCCGGTACTTCCGCATTATCAAGGGTATTGGTTCCCTTTGTAATCTCATCATAGATATTTTCCGGTGTCAGTGCCACAGCCGTTGGTTTTGTTCCTGCTCCTGCTGCCATGACTCCATATACATAAGAATCAACCTCAGGAATAACAACCTCTCTCTGCTGTCTTGCCAGAGCCGACGCGCCCGCAAGCTGCTGTGCTGTCTCATCCGTATCCAGCTTATCAATGGCAAAAGTGAATGATCTGTCATTCTTCAAGGTAAATTCTTCTGTCGTTGCATCAAGGCTTTGCACTGCACCATAACGCGATCCCTTTGCACCACTTCCCGTTCCAGCTCTGTCGTAATCGTTCATAGTGCCGGTACTGATCTTGTACACCTTAATGGTATGCGCTCCCGTCCAGTCAAAATCCTGATTTGTTACAAGTTCTTTCTTACTTTCTTTTGTAAAAATTTCATCCACATAAGGCTGAAACTGCGTTACTAAATTAATAGCCATATTCTTATCCTCTTAACCCCATAGCCGACCGGATACCGTTATCATTTGGCAATGTATGAATCGGTGCACTGAATACGATCCTCGACCGCTTTTCTTCCAGTTCCTTTGACCAGCCTTCGGGCGTCCTTTCTTTGATAATTTTGTCAATGACTTCCATTGACTTTTTTAATTCGTCTGCGTTGCTGCATCTGATCACGTCCGCCAGCTCATCCGGATACCCGGCATCCCGTAAAGCAGTTACAGCGTTGAGCCTGTTCTCTCTTGCTTCAAGCTCTGTCGTTCTCTTTTCCAGTTCTGCGGTTTTCTTTTCGAAATCCTCGTTACTGGATGCCTTGCTTTTCTCTTTTGCAAGTCTCTCCTGCACGATCCGATTCACATCATCCTGTGTAAATGTCTTACCGCTCTGCTGTGTACCCTCTGTGCTTGTCTGTGTTCCCTCTGCTGAGGTGTTCTGTAAATCTCCCATGAATTTACCATCCTTTCGTTTTACGCCCGAATAGGCTTATTCCGCTTTTCCCTGCGTGTGGGTGGATTGTCACGCTCTCCCTGCGGCAGCCAACCGCTGCTCTATATCATGAATATATTGCTTACGCCTTCGATAAAACACACGTCTGCTTACTGGGATAACCTTACCCCGTTTCGCTTCCTGTTTCTCTAATACGTCATATGAGGTATGATTTTTGAATGATTCCACCAGTAGATCAGCAATATAGGTATCTACCTTATGCGCCATTGTCAAAAGCTCCCCTTCCGGGATCGCGTTGTTCCTGTTCTGCAATGAAATCATGTACTGTTTGCTCTGGATCACAATATCATCCCCCCCCTTATGGCTTTTATTGTACCACCCGGAAATAGATATTTTGTGCCATTGTGCCAGTGCAACATTTTTCCATGCATCCCAAAATGTCAACTTTTGTTAAGTTCTGAAAATATCAAATATTACGTTTTCTTACATCCTGTATATGTTGAAAATGCAACTATTTGCCACGGTTCGCATGTGAAACGTTCGCTTTGAAACGTTCGCTTTGCAGCAGCGCGCTATATATGCGAAAATATAAGGTTTTCTAAGGTTCTATATATGATAAAAAGTTAGCAAATGTTAGTATTTTATGCTATATACGCCCAAAAGTCATCATGTGCGATAAGGATCACGTACTTTCCAAGGTCTATATATTCAAATTCTTCAACGTTTTTCAACGTCCGTTTCACTTCCACCATGCTCCACATGTCATGTTTTGTTAAGTTCTATTTGAAACGTTCGCTTTCCTCCACCATTTTCCACCAGCTTTTGAAACGTTCGCCTTGCTGATATGTGAAACGCTTTTGAAACGCTCCGCAACCAAAAAGACCCACACCGGGCACTGTATTTCTACAATGTCGTGGTGTAGGTCTCATGGGTTTAGGGCTTGTTTCATTCGGAGCGCATACCGCTCTACTTCATCTCTAATAACAGTGGTCTTTTGCTATCTGCTTCAGTAAATATCTTGTCCCATAACCGGATCACTGCTTCATGTCCGTTTTCTGCTGCACTCGCTTTAACCATTAATTTGAATTGCAAATATGTATCAGATCCATTTTCTGCTAAGGCATCCATGACCTCTTCCATTAATTTTTTTAAATCCATATCTTTTCCTTTCCGCCGGAATCTGTTACAATTCGAATGAATCCGGTCTTTTGGCTTGTTATCGGGTTTCATTGCCCTGTGATGGTGTGCCAGCACCGTCCGGGGCGTTTTTCTTTGCTAAGACATCCTTAAGCATACTCTCAAAATCTGCCGTGCTTTCCTTTTCCTGCTTGTCCTTAATGACCTCATTACACAGATATACGCATTTTACCTCTTTAGGGTGCGTTTTATGGTAGTCATCCCGCAGTTGCTCGATCTCTGCTATACTAAGCACCTTTAAATTTTCTCTTAATGTTTCGTAGTTCATCCCTTACACCTCTTTTCTATCAGCTCCAGCGTGTCCAGTGCCAATGATCGGACATCTTCGCCGTACTGCTGTACTATCTCCGCTGCTCTCTTTGTCAATTTCTCCCATTCCTCATCCGTCCGGGCGGTGTGGTGCTGCAGAAACATCTTCCAGAGGTCGGCGTATAAATTCCATATGTTTTTAAGTTCTGGTTCCGTCATGATTCGCCTTTCTCAAGAGAACATGCTATTCTCTCTAATGCATCCGCTATTCTGCGCAAATCCAAATCAATCATATAGTTTTTCATTACTTCTCTTTCTAGCGGGTTCATTTCCAACAGATAGTGAACCCTTTCAATTTCCTTGTTGAGTTCTGATTTCATACTTTTTTCTCCTTTCCTTGTGCGGTTGCTTTGGTAGCCTTTATTTTCTTCAACTAACCTTTTTAAGCGTATTTACTGTATATTTACTTATTTTTCTTTTTTTAATTAAGAAATAAAGCAACCAAAGAAATAAATCATGAGGGGTCTTATATTTTTTAGCTTTTTAAGGTTTCTTTATGGGTTACTTTGGGGTATCTTTAGTAGGTTTCTTTGCACTGTTTTTTCATGAAAACGGCAGTTCTTCTTGTATGCCAATATTTAAAAATCCATCTTTAGCAACCACATCAGGCAACCTGTCCCATGCAATTTGAATACCATATTTTTTGAATTTTCTTTTCTGACTATTTGATTTATGACGTTCCCACCCCACAATATTTATATCCATAATCTGCGCGATTTCTGTTAATTCATATCTCTTTGGCTCGCAATCTTTTCCAAGTGCTTCACTATAAATCATTGAAGTGCAAACCGTATCGCCTTCATAATTGTCAAGCCATTCTTGAATAATTCCTGTTTTAGGATCTTCTGGTTCAAACTGTTTCCGAACTTCATCTAATTGCATTTGCAGATGCTCAGGAAATACAAGCGAATAATCATTATTATCATAATAGTGCATCGCCTCCGCCCATGCCTTTTCTATATGTTCCCGGGCTTCTTTTTCGTATTTTACCGGATGGAGTTCTGCTCTATCTGAATGAACCATTAAAGGAATAAAACGCCTATTTCCAGTCTTATCACTTGGCAAAAATGCTATATTATTTGTCGTTCCGATAAAAACACATTGCCTAGGGTAATCTTCCGGATATTTCGCATACGGCACTTTATACACATCTTTTTGCCTTGAAATAAACTGCTTTATCCCCTCGACACTTTTAGAATTTGCAGTTGCGAGCATTTCAGAAAATTCTATGATCCATCGCCCCTGCATATATCTGTATGCGTTTTCACCATCAAGATTTTTTAGTTCATCTGTAAACCAATCATCATCGTGCGCCATATATCGAACCATTGTCGATTTTCCGCCACCCTGCTTCGGTTCTACCAAGCATACAACGATTTCAAATTTACAACCGGGATGAAAAACCCTGTGGATTGCACCAATCATCAGTAACTTTGTCGCTTCTGTTGTATACTCGCATTTGTCACAACCTAAGAACCTTGGAAATAGCGTTTCAATATACTTTTGACCATCATAACGCAATGATCGTAAATATTCTTTTACCGGATGATAACTATACTGTCTTGCGATGCACTCTATCGCCCTCGGAATCCCCTTCTCGCTTGTCAATCCGTATTGCGATTCTAAAAATAAACGAATAAAATTGACATCACTATCTGTGATATTGGGTGATTGTTCACGCTTCCACCATGCACCATACACTTCTATCATTCTTGACATTTCATTATAACGAAACATTTTTCGCGTTTTTTCATCATATAGCAAAGCCTTCATACAATTATTCATTGTTTGCGCTACATTTCCGCTTTTTCCTACTTGAAGCCCAGCATTTGCGATATTATCGCATAATTCTGTGACCTGCTCGCTTTTTTCTTCTTCTGACACTGTAATTCTTTCACCTTCCTTTCATAATCTTTATGTGTCTGCTCTACCAGCCACGCCCCAGCGTCGCGCTCCTGTTCTATCTCATAGGCTCGCTGTGTCTTGTAATAAGAGCCGTAGATAGTTTTTACCCTTGAACGGTTTAACTCGTCCAATCGGGCAAATACACGTTCCAAGAACGCCGGGTCTGCGATCTGATAGCCGTATAATTTCCGGCACCAGTCCCAGCCGCACCATGTATCAGCGTTTAGGCCCTGGTAGAACTCTTCCTTACTTGGTACACTCATACGCTCGCCTTTCCGTCATAAATGCGCTCATAGAAGTACTTCGCATTAATCTTGCCAGCCATGACAATGAACCCCTTTTCGGTCATTTCCGCGTTTAACTGGCGTATCAGGTTATATGCTTTGCTCGCGCTGCATTCCATGATCTGCGATACATCAGCAGCAGATAAGAACCGCTTTTCTTCTGCCATGCTCTCACGCTCCTTTCTGCTCTTTTGCTTTGATCTGATCCAACCCGGACATGATCCCCTTGATCACATATTTCTCCATGTAAGTTGGTATGGAATACACCTCATTAAGCTCTCTTAAAATGATCTTTGCCTGTTCTTCTTTACTCATAGACATTCCCCCCTACCCGATTCTTTTAACGTATTCCTCAGAGATCATCAGCTCTGTTTCGTTTAATTCTGGATCTGCATCCGGGTTATAAGTCATAGTGATTCCCAAAACCACATTATCAACGGTTCTTTCAAGATAAATCATCATACCGGTTTCTTCTGCATTGATTGCAGTTACAACCCCTGTCACTGTGTACCCCTCTAAAATTTTCGAGTTTACCTCTTCATAGTCTCTGAATTTTACCTGTGCCATTCTCTTTCCTTCCTTTCTCTCTTACTACATCGCCGCCAGGCCCTTCTAATCAATAAGTTCTGCTGGATCTACTTCCAATGCTTTAGCAATTTTACCAAGTGTTTTCGGTGTTGTGTCTCGCCTTCTGGACAAATAAGATATAACCGAATCATAAGAGACATTTGCACTTTCTGCTAAATCTCTTGAACTCATGCACTTGCGCGCCATTGCAAATTTTAGTTTTGTTGAATTGATTCTCATGTTTTCCTCACCTCACTTTTACACCGCATTGGTGTTTCTGTACAGAATATAACACCATTGCGCTATATTGTCAATAAAAATATTGCTTTTTTTACACCATTTTGCTATTATTTAATATATGGAGGTACAAAAATGTCTAATTTATCTGATAAAATAAAAGCTATTCGGATATCTAAAGGTATGACACAGAAGCAATTAGCTGATATTCTCGACGTATCTCAAAACGCAATATATAATTGGGAAAATGGAAAGCGAGAAATAAAAATAGAAACCCTACAGAAGATAGCCAATGCATTGAATGTCCCTATTATTGATATAGCCGATGATTTAGTAGCTCCATTAAGAAAAGAAAATTGGAAAACTACAGAAAAAGAACGACTTGAAATAGCACAAGAAAAAGACTTATTGCGAAGCTATCATAGTCTTAATTCGAACGGACGTAAAGAAGCGTGTAAGCGTGTTCAAGAACTAGCCGAAATTCTACGATATATCGAACCAGACACACCGGAACTCAATGCAGCACACACACGAACAGATATTGATATTCCAGATAATGTTGATACTTCCGAGAATGATATAATGGATGACGAGAATTTCTAAAGTTGCTAATCCCAACTTTAGAAGTGCAAACCATGCACCACCGGATTTTCTAAAAATTTAGAAAACGCACCGTCGAACTTTCGCCAGTGAAGCCGCACAAATTTCTGCGCCTTTTCCGATGATATTCGTCGAAAGTCAATAAAGCTGACCTTAAAGATGCCGATCAGAGTTGCACCGATGTAACCACATCAATATTGATTTGGTATCTTCGTACGGAAAACATACGAAACGCAACCAAGTCAATATTATTGAACTGCTGCCCGGCTGTCGGCTTAACTGACACCCAAACGGGCTTAAGTGGTGGAATTTCCTGCTCCGCGCCAAATGGTCCCCAGTACATATTTCTCTTTTACTACATCGCCGCCAGAGATATAGAAAAGAGGTAAAATATGCCAGTATTCAAAGACGAATCACGGGGAACATTCTATGTAAAAACTTATTACACAGACTATACAGGGGTGAAAAAACAGAAACTGAAACGCGGGTTCAAGCTGCAGCGTGATGCTAAAGAGTGGGAACGGGAATTTATTACCAAACAGGCGGCACAGCCATCTATGCCGTTTAAAACGCTCTCTGATCTGTATCTGGAGGACAAGCAGGCTCACACAAAGAAAATAACCTATGAAACAAAGAAGAACCGGATTAACACATGGATCCTGCCATACTTCAACACACAGCCGATCAATGATATCAGTGCGCCGGACATAAGAAAGTGGCAGGCAACCCTAAAAGAGTCTAAGAATGCCAACAATGAACCTTTGTCCGCCGGATATATGCAGAATCTTGTCATGGAGCTGTCAAGCATCTTTAATTTTGCAGTGCGCTTCTATGGGCTTGCTGTCAATCCCTGCCACATTGCCGGTAATACCGTAGGCAAGAAAACGCGCAGCCTTAACTTCTGGACAAAGGAAGAATTTGATAAATTCATAGACACCTTTGAGAAGTCAAGCCCTTATTATGTGGCTTTCCTGATGCTCTATTATTGCGGTATGCGTATCGGGGAACTGGAAGCCCTCACTGCTGCCGATGTGGATCTGGACACAAACACCATAACTATTAATAAAACCTACCATCTGATCAATGGTCAGGGTATTGTGACAACTCCAAAGACGCAGAAAGCCAACCGAACAATTATCATTCCCCCGTTCCTGTCTGCTGTTATCCGGGAATATGAAAAACGCATATACGGTTTAGAAGCTGATATGCGCCTGTTCACGGCATCACATTCGACCTATGCCCGTCAGATGGAAGATCACACCAAACAAGCCGGTATCAAGCGCATACGGCTTCATGATATAAGACATTCACACGCAAGCCTTTTAATTGAAATGGGATTTTCTGCCCTTCTGGTATCGGAGCGGCTTGGACATGAAAATGTATCAACCACATTAAACATCTATTCGCACCTGTTTCCATCCAAGCAGATTGAGGTTGCGGAAAGATTAGAAAAATTATGCGCTGACAACACATATTTGTGATACTAAAATGATACTAAAAAATTGCACAGACAAAAAAATAACGGGAAAAACAAGCCTTATTTATATGATTTTCATTCAAAAATAAACCAAAAATCATGTAAAATCACAACTTGCGATTCCCGTTGTCTGCTTACTTTTATTTTTCATAGAAGTTCTTATTTTCCCTTGTGACACATTGACAATATAATATATTTACCCAGGCAGCCGGTGGACGGTTGCGCCTGCTCCTCCGAGTCTTGATATAGGAGGACGGCAATATGGTTACATACTCAGACTTATTTACATTTGTTATCCTGATATGTGCGATCATTACGCTTGTTAGAGATAATAGGCAAAAAAACAACCCCTATTTCTTTTGCGAAATCTCATACACCTGCACAATTTTCTCCAGATCCTCCACAAGCCCCTCTTTTGACAATACCCGCTTCGCCTGCATGCCGTAGCTTATCGCCGCCTGTACATTTTCCAGACGGTCATCAAAAAACAAACATTCAGATGGATTTAACTCATATTTCTCGCAGAGTGCCGCATAAATCGCCGGATCCGGTTTTGCTTTGTGCACCATATAGGACACGATCAGTCCGTCAATATCATTCATGAAATCCGCGTATTCTGTATGCTTTTTGAATAATTCCTCTGAATAGTTGGATAGCAGATACACCCCGTACCCCTGCTTTTTCAGTTCGTGTACAAGTTCCCAGACTGCAGGTCTTGCTACGGGCATATACTCTCCATGCCCGATAAACCAGCGGATCACCTTTTCATCTGCCGGATATTTTCTACAATAATGCTCAATGATCTCCTGCTGTGGGACGGTTCCAAGATCGAGCAGTCCCCACAATCCTTCCGGGTCATCAAACATTTCTGTTCCAATGCGCACTGCTTCTTCCTCTGAAAGCCCGTAATCCATCAGCATATATTTCCACCGGTAGGAGAGTAAAACATCCCCCACATCAAAAATAATATTTTTTATCTGTTCCATAATCTTCCTCGTTTCTATCCTTTTAGGGACAATGCACAGTCACACGATCTCCATCTTCAAACTCTCATTTTTTAATTTCGACTGATTCTAACACAGAACGGATTCCAATGTCAAAAATACCGCATCTGTCCATTGCAAAACAGATGCGGCAGCCGTCTTATACCTGATTTCCCACAATTTTATAATAACTTCTTGATGTAACTGCAAAGACAGCCAGATAGATCAGTCCAAATACCAGCACTGTGCCTGCTAAGCACCATGCAAACAGGGTTCCGTTATACAAAGCCACCAGTGCAAGCAGTTTTTTCAGCATCGGATATGCTGCTGCAAGATGACATGCTGCCGTGACGAGCGGCAGGAAAAATACCGTGCGCACCTGGGAACGGATCGAGGCCTTTACCTCTGCGTTGCTCATTCCGACTTTCTCCATGATGGCAAACCGTTCTTTGTCTTCATAACCTTCGGATATCTGCTTGTAATAAATAATCAGTACCGTGATCATCAAAAACATGCTTCCCAAAAACAGTCCAAGGAAAAACAAACCGCCATTGCTTGACTCATAATCTATGCGGCCCTCCGCTCTTGACACTACGTTGCAATCCAGCCGCATGATCTGTGGATTTGTCTCATCATTCTGCCATTCATTGAGGTGCTCCCGCACAGCATTTGCGCAGGCAATTTTTTCTTCCACAGATCCACTCATATCAAAGTTCATCATATAGGTAAGGTCAACTTTTCGATCTTCCCCATAGGCAGCCGTCTCCATATCTGATAACTGCTGACGCATCTTTTCTAATGCAGTTTCATCTTTTGCAATCACGATTACAGTACCTCCCACTAATTCCGTCATTGCATCTTTCCCCGGAATTTTCATGGTCTGTTCCACCGGATACTCATCATCACCAATCACAATGCTCTCCAGCTCATACACAGGATCTGCCATTATTGCCACGCTTCCATCTGAAATATCCGGGATTGATTCCTGCATATATTCCTCAAATCCCTGTTTTGTCATAACTTCAAGCATATACATATTGGAAAAATCCATATTCGAACGATCCAGTGCTATAACCTTATTTCCAGACAGCATGACTGCCGCCCCCGCATAGATTCCTTTTTGTCTGCCTGTTATTACTCTGCCATTTTCTTTTATCACATTTTCAATCTCATCTGTCATCCGGTCAAATGTCCCGGAATCCTGCTGTCCATCCGGGTCATAAAACAGTACTTCCAGCTCTGCCGGATACTGTGTTTTTAACTCATCTTCAAGTCCGGCGTACATACATACTGTCATAGAAATCACAACCAGTACCATTGTTGACAAAATACAGATATTTGCCAGTCCCACAGCATTCTGTTTCATCCGGTAGATCATGCCGGAAACCGTTGTAAAATGTCTGGTCTGGTAATAATAACGCTTGTTTTTCCGAAGTAATTTTAAAAATGCGATACTGCCGGCATTAAACAGCCAGTAGGTTCCGATAATAACCAGCATGACTGCAACGAAAAACAGAGTAATCGCCTTTACCGGGTTATCCACAGTGATTGCCATATAATAACCGGCTGCAATACAAACTACTCCAAGCACTGCCTGCAGAATTTTGGTTTTCGGTTCACGTTCTCCCGTACTTCCGCTATGCAGCAATTCCACCGGATTTGAAAGCCGGATCTGCATCAGATTGTAAAGAAGAATACATACATAAATGGCACCAAAAAGTTCTGCGGTATGAAGGCATCCCCATCCTGAAATGTAAAACGGAATTGCTGCATCTAATCCGGTCAGCCGGTACAAAAACATGGTCAGTAATTTCTGGAATACGATACCGAGTATCAGGCCGCCGCCAACTGCGATCAGGAAAGAAAAAAACGTTTCCCATGCCATGATTTTGGCAATATGGATTTTTTCCATGCCAAGAATATTATAGATCCCAAGTTCTTTTTTTCTGCGCTTCATAATAAAGCTGTTCGTATAAAACAAAAAGATACTGACAAACACACCTACGACGATCACTCCAAAGAAAAGAACCATCTGGACACTGGTTCCTCCGCGCATCTTTGAGAGCCCTTCATTCCCCTGGATCGCACACATCGTATAAAACATCATGGCTGACAACATTCCTGCGATCACATATGGCAGATAAAACTGTCTGCTGTTTTTTAAGTTGCTCCATGCAAGTTTCAGATAAAGTTTATTCATGACGCTCACCACCTGTCGTTAAAATAGTGAGTGTGTCGGATATTTTCGCATAAAGTTCCTCGGTACTCATATCTCCGCGGTACAGCTGATGGAATACTTCTCCATCTTTGATAAACAGCACCCGTTTCGCATGACTTGCTGCCTTGATACTGTGTGTTACCATAAGGATCGTCTGTCCATCCTCATTGATCTGGTTAAATAATGCCAGGATACTGTCGGTCGCCTTCGAATCAAGTGCCCCGGTCGGTTCATCCGCTAAGATCAGCTGTGGATTTGTAATCAGTGCACGCGCCACTGCCACACGCTGGTTTTGTCCACCGGAGATTTCATACGGATATTTTTCCAAAAGTTCTTCAATTCCAAGTTTTTTTGCAAGCGGATATACTTTTGGCTCCATCTGCTCCGGTTTTACACCGGCAAGTACAAGCGGGAGCAGGATATTGTCCTTTAAGCAGAACTGATCTAATAAGTTAAAATCCTGAAAAACAAATCCGAGATGATCCCGTCTGAATGCAGAGATCTCTTTCTCACGGAGCGTCACAATATTTTTCCCGTTCAAAAGGACTTCTCCCGCAGTCGGCTTATCCAGTGCGGCAAGAATATTGAGAAGCGTCGTTTTTCCAGAGCCGGACTCTCCCATGATCGCCACATACTCGCCTTCCTCCACCGAAAAATTCATCGATTTTAATGCCTCCACCTGGTTTCCTCCAAACCGCGTGGTATATATTTTCTTTAAATTATTTACCTCTAAAAGTGCCATATCAGGTTCCTCCCCGTCTTTTCTACTCTCATATTTTTTCTGCTGCTGTAAGCATCGTTTTTACCGCAGCAATTTTATTTCATTTCCTCAAGGACTGTACCCAGTATAGCAAAACAGGGAAATGTATGCCATCGAACCAGCTTACATTTCCCTGCCGTATCTTACATTCCTGTAAGATTGCATTTTTATTCCATTATACATTCTTACCTGAAATAGCCGCTTTAACCAATTTTTACAACCGTTCCCACCTCTTCTTTTGAAGTAATGGAAAATGTGTGCCCCAGTTTCTTTAAAATACGGCTGCACAAATACAGACCGATTCCACTCGAATGCTGTCCCTCATGTCCGTTACAGCCGGTATATCCCATCTCACAGATACGCGGCAGATCCTCTGCCCGGATCCCGATTCCGGTATCCTCAATGACAAGGCGAACCGATTTCATGCCGCTGTTCTCCCCATCATCTTCTTTTCTATGAGATGCTTTCTGCACTGGCACCGACATGGTTCCATCCCCATCCTCCAGATAAATTTTAATACCGCCTGTTTTTGTATATTTGACCGCATTCGATATCACCTGTTCTATGACAAATGAGAGCCATTTTTTATCGGTGATCACCGTTGTTTCAACCGGCTCATAGCTCAGACTGATTTTTTTTGCAATAAACTGCCTGGCGTATTTTCTCACGGAAGTCCGTATGATCTCATCTAAATCGGTCTCCTCAAATACAAAATCCGTCGTTTCCGAATCAAGACGCTGATACTGCAATGCCATCTCCACATACTGTTCAATCCCAAACAGTTCGGAAAGTTCCTCTGTCATCTGCCCCTCATCATTTTTATTCTGAAGCAGAAGCCGCAGTGCTGCGATCGGTGTCTTGACCTGGTGAACCCACATGGCATAATATTCCTGCATATTTTTCTGTCTTGTGGCTGCCCGGCTCTGCGCCCCTGTATATTCATCCGATAATATCCGAAGAAGCTTCTGGTATTCATTTTCCAGCAGGTCTGCATTTTCCGGCATCCCGTCCGTGGAGAGCATGATGGTATGCTCTAACTCCTTTACCTTCTGATAATGCCTGTAATACCTCATCGCATCAAAAGCCAGAAGTATCAGCAGCAGAAACAGTGAAATAAATATTCCATAACCAATTTCTGCGAATGGTATTTTATTGAGCATCATCGTGATGATCATGATCGTTTCACATGCAATGACAATGCACAGCCAGACACCAATTCTTTTTACATAAGAAATAATTCCGCTCATCCGATCTGATACCCGATTCCTTTTCTCGTTACAATAAAATCACAAAGCCCCACTGATTCCAGTTTTTTCCGCAAACGGTTTACATTGACAGAAAGCGTATTTTCATCCACAAAACTGTCACTCTCCCATAATTTTACCATCAGCGTATCTCTTGATACAACTTTCTGTTTATTTTCCATGAGTACCTGCAGGATCTTAAATTCATTTTTCGTCAATTCTATTTTTTCCTGCTCATAAAATAATGCTGCCTCTGTCAGATTCAGCATGGCACCCTTATGCTCTAAAACAGCACTCTGTCCTGTAAAATCATAGGTTCTGCGAAGCATTGCCTGTACCTTTGCAGTCAGCACCTCAAGATCAAATGGTTTTGCGATAAAATCATCTCCGCCCATACTGACTGCCATGACAATATTCATATTATCCGACGCGGACGATACAAAAATAACAGGCACTTTTGATACTTTACGGATCTCACTGCACCAGTGGTAGCCATTGAAAAAAGGAAGTTTCACATCCATCAGTACAAGCTGCGGATCAAACGCCGCGAACGTACCGGCCACATTGGAAAAATCTTCGGCACAGCATACCTCATAATTCCAACTTTCCAGATGAGTTTTGACACTCCGTGCTATACTTTCGTCATCTTCTACAATCAAAATACGGTACATGGCATTTACCACAGTTCTGCCAGCTCATAAATAAGCTTCTCTGTTTTCTCCCAGCCAAGACAAGGATCTGTAATGGATTTGCCATAGCAGTGCTCTCCAACTTTCTGGTTTCCGTCCTCGATGTAACTCTCGATCATCAGTCCCTTGACCAGCTTATGAATATCTGCCGACATCTTACAGCTATGCAGCACGTCCTTGCTGATTCTGATCTGTTCCTCAAATTTCTTACCGGAATTGGAATGGTTTGCATCCACGATAACTGCCGGATTTGCAAGTGGATTGCTTGACGAATTGGCATCCTCATAATGCTCCAGCAGATTCTGCAGATCTTCGTAATGATAATTCGGAATATTTCTTCCGAATTTATCCACATAACCTCTCAAAATTGCATGCGTATATGGATTTCCCTGTGTTTTTACTTCCCAGCCGCGGTATAAAAATGTATGGCTGTTCTGTGCAGCAATGATGGAATTCATCATGACTGCAATGTCACCGCCGGTTGGATTTTTCATACCTACCGGAATGCCAACACCGCTTGCCGTCAGTCTGTGCTGCTGGTTTTCCACGGAACGTGCACCTACTGCTACATAAGAAAGCAGATCTGACAAATATCTGTGATTTTCCGGATATAACATCTCATCCGCACAGGTAAAACCGGTCTCTTCCACTGCACGTTTATGCATCTGGCGAATCGCTATGATTCCTTTTAACATATCCGTTTCTTTTTCCGGGTCCGGCTGATGCAGCATACCCTTATAACCGATTCCAATCGTTCTTGGTTTGTTCGTGTAAATACGTGGAATCATAAAAATCTTATCTGCAACTTTATCCTGTACTTTGCGAAGTCTTGAAATATAATCAATTACCGCATCCTCGTTGTCCGCAGAGCACGGTCCGATCACCAGAATTAATTTATCTTCTTTTCCCTCAAAGATTGCGCGGATCTCATCATCACGCTCTGCCTTAGTTGCAACAACCTGTGCACTTACCGGATATTCTTCCTTCAATTCTGCCGGTGTCGGAAGTTTCCGTAAGAACTCCATTTCCATTTCCATTTTGTCCTCCGTTTCTGCGCCGTTTTTCTATATCAGTTATCGATATCATCCTGTTAAAAGACATTTTGTACTCTTTGCGCTGACTTTTTTATTTATATCAATAGATTTGCCTGTAAAACATTGAATCTATTGTGTTCATAATGCGTTTTTCTTTTTCACTTTAAAGCATTGCAGTATGAAGTTCCTTTAAATAATACTTTGTTCTTTGTGATCTGTCAATCCCTTTTGAATAATTTAACAGCTTCTTCCTTAACATAGGAAAACGCAAAAACAGGTATTCCGTTTCCGAAATACCTGTCTAAAATCATATTATGCCGTTTTTAATAAAATACATGGTTTCCAATTACAACACCGGCGCGTCCGGAACTTGCTCTTGAGAAACAGGTTGCACCACCAGTGTTATCAGAACCGCCCAATGCCTGTTGTGCTGCCTGTACGCAGCTGCTCTTTGGTCCGTTTGCTGCGATACTCGCAACCATTCCCTGTCCTGCCGGCGGGAATTGACCGCTCTGGTAAATAACACCAGAAATACTGGATGGATATGCACCGGAACGAAGTCTGTTCATAACAACCGCCCCAACTGCAAGCTGTCCTTCATAACATTCATTTCCTGCTTCACACTGGATCAGTGCTGCAAGAAGTGTCACATCATCATAAGATGCTGAAACTGAAGCATTCTGTACGGTGGATGTCTCTGTAGTCTGCGCAGCCTGTGCCGCTGCCTCTTCCTCAGCTTTCTTTGCTAATGCTGCCTTTTCTTCTTCGATTGTAACTGCCTCGCCAAGTGCAAGTTCTGTCGTAACATAATCTGCACTGACATATGCGGTCTGTCCTTTATATTTTACAGCTACCCAGCCATCTTCTGCCTCAGCATCTGTATCGACCGTCAATGTCGTTCCTTCGGAAACTGCAGTGATAACGGACGCATCCTCGGACGCTTCATTTCTGACACGAAGTCCATTCGTATTGACCTGTGCCTCTGTTTCAACATTTTCCTGTGCATAGGCAAGTGCGTCCTCACCGGATACACAATAATCATTGTTGACATATCCGTCTACATCACCGGATACCACATGAGTCCATGTATCTCCGCTCTCGACAACGTCTGCCACATCACCTTTATATAATTTACCGATAATCTCTGCATCCGCACCGCCAGATGCCCTGACATATAAAAACTCATCAACATCTGCCATCAGACGGTTCTGCCACTCAGCATCTTCTGTATTCTCTGTATTCCCGGCATCCTCAGCATTCTCGATGTTTTCTGTCTCTTCTGTATTCTCGGTCTCAGTGTTTTCTGTATTTTCTATATCTGTTGCGTTTTCTTCAACTGTTTCCTGTATATCTTCTGTAGTACCCGCATCCTGTGCCGTGCCATCTTCCTCTGATTCAATCTGTGCAGATTCCTCTATGGATGCTGCTTCATTCTGTACTACAGATGCATTTTCCAATGTATCTGTATCTTCCACTGCCTGCGCTTCCTCATCTGCTGAAGCAACAAGTATGGTCTGGGAGTGTTCAATCCCTGCTGCTGCCATCTCCACTATATCTGTGTTTATCTGGTTTAACTGTGCAACAACACCTGCTGTCCCATCTGTAGCTAAGTCCGTCCTTGTGTCTGCTACAACCGCTACTGCCTCTGCTGAAACTGTACTGGCTGCATCTGCAATCGCGCACATCACTACCATAGAACCGGCAAGCATGATTCCGCTGATTGCTCTTTTTCTTAAATTCATAGAAAACCTCCATCAGTGTTTACCATCTTATGTAAATAGTATTACACCTTTGTTTCGTTTTATTCATCTTTGTTACAATTATTACGGATTTATTACAATGAGGATTATAGCAAAGCAAACATGAAATGTCAAGCATCTGACATTTTATTCCAAATTTTACGAAAAAACCTCCTCTATAACATCATGGATCACGGTCACGGACTCTGCATTCTGCTTTCCTTTCTCCAGACCTTGCAATACCTGCGTCTGGTGTAAATCAGTGTCTTCCTTCAGCCTTATTTTACCGGTCATTTTTTCATGTTCGTTTTCTGTTCTATCTTCGGTTTCTTTTTGTCTGTTTTGTTTTTCTATTTGCTGCAATCTTTTTTCTATTTCCCTGTTCATCATAAGGTTTTTTCGCTCTGTTTTTTTTATCCTGTGTAATACATAAATCAGAAGGATCAATATCACAATACTGCTTCCCATATAAAACCATTCTGCATATTCTGCCATAAAGGTTCCCATCTGCTCCATGTATACCACCTCTCTTTTCCGGGACTTATCAATAAATTTATGTATTGTCCCTTTTTCTTATTAATTATAGAAAGAACAGAACCATTTGAAAAGGTCTTTCGGCCGTGTTTTGACCGCAACTTCCGACATTTTTCCCTTTCAATTCTTTGCTTTTTATCAATTCTCTCTCTTCCTGTTTTCCATTTTATAAGTCTTTTCTTGACTTTTATGCATAAGGGTATTATAAATAGGGAAGTGCAAAATGTTACAGGAAAGGGATTATTCTATGAAAAAAATCGTAATGACCGGGGGCGGCACTGCAGGACATGTCACACCAAATATCGCATTGATGCCAGCCTTGCGAAATGAAGGTTTTGAAATTTCTTATATAGGTTCCTATGAAGGAATTGAAAAACGGCTGATCGAGGAACAGGGTGTTCCTTACTATGGCATTTCTTCTGGAAAATTAAGACGTTACTTTGATCCTAAGAATTTTTCAGATCCATTTAAAGTATTAAAAGGATATGCGCAGTCGATCCGGCTTTTAAAAAAGATAAAACCGGATGTCGTTTTTTCTAAAGGCGGCTTTGTCTCTGTCCCAGTTGTTTTAGCTGCAAAACACTGCAAAGTTCCTGCCATTATACATGAGTCTGATCTGACTCCGGGACTTGCAAACAAGCTTGCCATTCCGAGCGCAACAAAAGTTTGCTGTAATTTTCCTGAAACACTTTCTTATCTTCCGAAAGAAAAGGCAGTACTGACCGGTTCCCCGATTCGTCAGGAACTTTTAACAGGAAATGCCGACTTTGCTTTTTCGCTCTGTCATTTTAAAGATCACAGTAAACAGACAATTCTGATCGTTGGTGGAAGTTCCGGCTCCCGTGTAATAAATACAGCGATCCGCGGCCTGCTTCCTGAACTTTTGAAAAATTATAATGTGATTCATCTCTGTGGAAAAGGTAATCTGGACGATACATTAACTGCGACAGATGGATATGCACAGTTTGAATATGCCAACAAAGAGCTTTCCGATATGTTTGCTCTTGCAGATCTTGTCATTTCCCGCGCAGGTGCAAACGCAATCTGTGAACTTCTTGCGTTGCGCAAGCCTAATATTTTAATTCCTCTTTCCGCCGCTGCCAGCCGTGGAGATCAGATTCTGAATGCAAATTCGTTTCGTTCCCAGGGATTTAGTTATGTGTTAGAGGAAGAAGAACTGTCAAACACAACACTTCTTGAAGCAATTGAACATGTCTTCCACAAAAAGGAAGCATATATTGAGGCAATGGAAAACAGTAACAGCCGTAATTCCATTGATACGATTATCGGACTGATTTTAGACGCATCTAAAAAATGATTTTTAAGATAAGAGGAACGGATATATATTTTTTATATGTCTGTTCCTCTTTCGTTGTATAACGATTGTCAAAAAACTGATTATTCAGCAATCTTTTTACATCTTTAAAGAATCTCTGATCTCCGCCATCTCTTCTGGTGTAAACTCTTCATGATCCCAGATCAGAATATCATTATTTTTTGCATTCTTATAACGAGGGATCAGATGCATGTGAAAATGAAATACTGTCTGTCCAGCAATTTCATGATTATTCTGCACAATATTAAATCCATCGCACTTTAAAACATCCGTCATATGTTTTGCAAGTTTTTTTGCAAGCTGCATTGCATGTCCTGCAGTCTTTTCATCAATCTCATAAATGTCTGCATAATGTTCCTTTGGCAGGATCAATGCATGTCCTTTTGATGCCGGGCTTGCATCCAGAATTACTTTGAACTCATCATCTTCATAAATCGTATTGGACGGAATCTCGCCTCCAATAATTTTACAAAAAATACAATTTGCATCTCTCATTTTATCTATTATCCTCCATTTCCGTGCATCTGCACTTCCTTTTATTTGCGTAATCAACGTATTTGCTGCGACGTCCTGCAGATTTTGTGCATCAATGTGCGAAATTAAACATGGTATCTAACATACGCAGGATCTTAAAGTTTCCTTTCGCAGTCATTTCCCCTGTCATAAATGCTCTCTGAAATGTCATCCGTCCATCTACGATACTGTCCATAACTTCCGGTTTTAATTTTGCATAGACATCAATATTTTCTTCCTGGCCATAGTGAATGGTAAGCTCGCCTTCATTTACTTCCAGAAACAGCGGTTTTTTCCTGCCCTCTATAATAAACAGATATCTTGCCCTAAATTCTGGCTGCGGTGCAAACTGTGCACGAAATGTTTCAATATAAGCCTCTTCATCCTCTTTTTCGGACTTACCAAGCATTCCCTTAAACATCGTTGCAAGTTCTTCGATATCTTCCTTCTGTTTTTTCACATATGTGTCATCCGACACATACTTTGACAACTGCTCACTCTCCTGTGGGGTAAGCTCTAACTGAGGAGTCCTTAATATGGTCTGTTTTACTGCCTGATTGCTGGTTGGAAGACATTTTACTTTCTGCGAGATCGTCCGGTAAAGATTTTCTGCTTTCTTCTCAATCAGAACGGTATAGTCCTTATTCATCTCAAAACTGACAAGATCCTCAACATATCCGCAAAGTCCCGGGCATGGCTGTCCACCTAAAATCTCCCATGCACTCTGCAATGTCAGTTCGCCCTCGCGCTCTCCATATGTTGTAGACATGACAATCGGCTGCATATAAGTCGTTTTTATCTTTTCCTTATCGCCATACAGCCAGCAGGCATCCAGGAACTGCTGCATGTAGCCGCCTATCCCAAGCCACTCGATGGTGGTCGCAAGAATAATACCATCCGCATCTTTCATCGTTTGCGGAAGCGTTGCGATCTCATTTTTATGCTCATAAATATTAATGCGTTCCACTGTCACGCGAAGTTCCTGCAATACTTCTTCCATTTTGTTCAACACATATAATGTAGGATCATCTAACAATCCCCGTCCACCATAATAAATGTTTACTTTCATATTCTACCTCTTCCTGCATGTTCACCAAATACTGTTTTCAGTATATAAAGTTTTATTCTTATAATCAACAATTTTCCACTTTTTTGTGGTATAAAATCATCGCCGCAAGAAATCCGGTAAGAATTCCTCCAACATGACACCAGTTATCAATTCCAATTGTGGAAAAACCATAGTACAGACTCAATACCGCCATAAGGATCATTCCTTTTACCGTTAAACCTTTAAATCTGCCCCGATGTCTTATCACTACCCAGATCAAACCGCCAATCGTGCCAAACACCGCACCGGATGCGCCTGCTGATACTGCATAATCTCCGCTGTATAACATCATAAAATAGGATAATAATCCTCCACCAATTCCGGATAACATGTATATTACAAACATTTTAAAATGACCTGCTGCCCGCTCCAGTCTCGATCCAACACAGCAGAATATTACCATATTGTTTACCAGGTGTGGTAAACCAAAATGAATAAACATCGCTGTAAATATCCTCCACCACTGATGATTGATCTGTATGAACTCCGGGTACATTCCGCCATGGGATGCAATATAAAACGGATCCTGCGTATCTCCCAGAATTTCCAGTATCAGATATACGATCACATTTATGGCAGCAATCGCTATCGTAGTATAGGAGAGTCCCTTCAGAGAAAAACCTGGATTTGTACTTCCGGTACTTTTTGATTCGGCTCTGCAATTCTCCAGTGCATTTTTAAGTCCCCAGAAATCCCCCGGCTGATTCTCATAAATGATCAGTCTGCCCTGCTTCATGTCGTAACCCCAGACGTTTTTTTGCATACAGCATAACTGATGCATCATATCCGTATTATTACCAGACAGCAGTGTAAGCAATTCCACATGATAAACCGGATAGCCTTCCGGAAAATCTGCAAGTCTTCCCTGCGGATGATAAAACAGATCCATCACACGTTCCTGCATTACCTGATGCTGTTCTACTGTCAAAGCCTGTGTATCTTCCAGCGATATCATCATTACCACATGAAATCCCTGCTGGTAGTATTTATAAAAAACGCCGATATTTTCCGGCTGTACCCTGCAAAACCGGTAACCTTCTGTAAGTATTGCCTGTTCTATCTCTCTGTTCATATATTTGCCCTCTGATTTAATTATAGCCGTATTTATTGTGCATGTTTTCCACACATAATATGAACTCGCTAAAGTTCATTATAACGTAGCAAAAAAAGATTGCAAATATGTATGTCTTTTTATTTTCTTAAATAAATCTAAACTTTTCGTCCGCAAACATAACCGTTTCCTGCGCCTGAAGGCTCATTTTTACCCTGCAATTCAGTAACTCTCCGCCTACCATGGTCCCATTGGAAGAATTAAGATCCTCTATAAAGTAAACCTCCCCTTTTCTGGTGATCCGCGCATGATGCCTGCTCACTGTTCCACTCGGTATCACACCATCACAATCCAATTCACTTCCTATAATATATGGGGTATGATCTATCGAAAGTTCACTGCAGGTGCCATTTCCTTCATATTTTAGTATTCCATATTCCTTTTTGGGTAGATCAGCAAGTAAAACAGTTGGATTCTGCTGGTGCATGTTAATTTCTGGTTCCGGTTCAAATACAAATGGCTCCACTTTTTTCTCCGGTATTTTTCCCCCTTGTAATAATTTACGGATCCTTCCAAATATGTTCTGCTCTTTTTGCTGCCACAAACGCAGGATCCCTTTTTTCTTATTTTCCACAGGAATCGACATATACTCAGACTCTTCTTCCTTCCACACCGTCTCTGTAATTTTTTCTGGTACATCCTCTGTATATTCAGCCTTTCTCAGTATCTTTTTTATTTCTGCAATACAGTATCCATCCATTCTGGTATATTCAAATAACTCATATGCCGTCTGAACTCCATTCACATTTTTATGGTCTAATTTTGCCAGAAGATACTCTAATAGCTCATGAAATGATTTTCCTATCTCCTTTTCATTTCCAAAATAACAGCAAAAACTGACATTTTCTGTCTGATTGTCAAAAAAAATACTTTCCGGGCGCAGCAGCAATATATCCGGAGATATCAGCAAGCCATCCAGTACCTCCGCCATCGCAACAACCGCCTCACATATTTTAATAAATATCTCATAACTGATATCTGACAATTCCGCTAACATATCCACTGCCTGTTTTCCTGTTATGTCATACCACAACTGTGTCTGTCCGTTTCTGCTATTATACTCCGGCAATATAAGTTCCCTGGGTCTGTTTCTCCAGAGCATTTCTTTTTCCCATGGTTCTCCTTCTAATGCCGGTGTTAAAATCATATGACTGGCATGAATATTTCTGTAATAACTAAATTGAATACTCAAAATAATTCTCTCACCCTTTCCAGCTCATAAAACAGTTTTACCGCATTTACTGTTTGATCTTTTATAATTCCCCCTGCAAGTGTTCTCGTCTCGTCATACAACTGCAGTCCAAGTTTCATAATAACGAAAAATAATAACATCGCCATTGACATAATGATTGCGGCCTCAATGGTAATGGATGCTTCCCATTCTTTCATTCCATCACCATTACGAACAGATAACCCGCCAGTAAAAAAGGGGCAAATGGAATCCTGTAGGTTCGTCCTTTCCTTCTGATCACCGATAAAAATAAAGATGTTATCCCAGCTAAAAATAGTCCCATAACAAATACCTCCACATTTTTTTCAAATCCCAAAAATATCCCGCTGACCACCAGAATCATTCCATCTGCACGCCCGACACTTCCACCTGACCATAACCCAAAAAACAAGATCATCATTCCAATCCCCATTCCGAGTAAAATCTCTATGATACTCAACTCCATACTATAGAGATGAAATAAGAGTCCTATAATACCTCCGGTCAGTAAAAAATATATATTTATTTTTCTATTTCTGTAATCCTGAAATGCAGATATCGAAAAAAATCCAAGTATTAATGTATTTTGCAGCATTTTCCCATAATCCTCCTGCATTCTTCTAAGTTTCGCATCTACTGCATTTTTTTCTATTGCCCACTTCTGACAGACGTATCATATAAATTGTGCGTTTAATTCCACCACAATTTAAATCATAATGAAATCTGTTTCCCTGATCTGTAATAAACACCGTATTTTTTCCTTTTATTTTTTCCGCGCAAACTTCGCATTCGCGGTATTTTTCTCCATATTTATTTCTTTTATTCTTTATATCTGTATAATTAACAGCTGATATTGATAATTTCAAATATGTACATTCTCTCGATGTATGATATACACTCCCCTTTTCTGCCACATACACCCATATCTCCATATTACCGTTATCTTCCACCCATCCTGTCCACTTACGGCAAATGACATGCTGTCTGATTTTAAGATACGGCTTTCCGGGCAGCCACACCGGCATTTTGACACCATAAGATGCTACAAGATAAATTTTATCCTCCGTGAATTTTGATTTCAAAAGATTAATACCTGCCACTTTATTAACTACATAGTGGTTGATATTGTCACTTTTCTTTATATTTTTCTTGAAAAGTACATTTGCTGCAGCCATCCCAACGATCTTCTCATGATCTTCACCCTCCTGCGCTGCCATAACTGCAAGTTTACGCCCGGTATCATCCAATGCCTTTTGTACATCCATCTGAACCTGCATTACCCGGAAAAACATTAGAATCATTACAAAAAATAATGCCATAACCGGCAAGATAACAGCCGCCTCTAATGTAAATGATCCTTCCAGCCAGAGACATGGCGGTGTCTCCTGACGGCGGCAGGCCTCCGCCTGATGAGAAAGAATATTATTACTTTCCGGGAGAGATCCTTTTTTGTATATTTTATATTTCTTTTTTCCCTTCTCTGTAAGAAACACCGCCATATCCCCTCCTTATTCATTTATGTATGACAGTTTCTGTCTTTTAAAAAACGTATATCCCCCCATTTCCATATCTCCATATAAGCTTCTCTTTGCAAATAACGGCTTAGCTTCAAACCGCAGTTCGCAGATCATATTGTCTATCATATGATCCATTCTGGCATTTTTACCATTCTGCTCCTTTTGCATGGCAAGTTCCATGATATCCATCATACGATATGCCATTTTTTTCTCTTTCATTGCAAATAGCAGCTGTTTTATATACGCCTGATAGGATAAGCCGTTTTTACATTCTCTTGCTTTTCCCTCACCCGTCACTATTTCACCCAGCTTTTTTAGATCCGTGGTCCACTCTGCTGCACTTTTAATGAGTGAAATTTTTCCACCGGAAAGAAGAGTTCGCAGATCAAGTATACTTTCCACATATGCCCACGCTGCCACCACACCAATTTGAACAATCTTGACAACTGCCGGATTCCCGGAAAAACCGGCAAGTGATGTTGCAATCATTAATGTCTGATTTAATTTTTCTCTATCCGCTATAATATGTGCAACATTTGCAGCTTCGCGCATCCGCATCAGACGTTCTATGGATGATTCCAGGTTTTTCTTATCCGTATCTTTACCACACAGGATATATTCCATCTCATAAGTTAGATCTCCTTTTCCCGGCTCTGTATAATCCGAAAAATGTTTTCCAATATATTCCAGTACCATGACACGATCAGATACATTCATTTTTTCTGCCTTTTTCATATCATACCGCCCAGTTTCACACTGTCTGTTCGAAACCATATCTTTTGCTTCAACTGCTTTCGCCGATAAAGACGACATATCTGATACCGTCATTCCAAGGAGCGCATTCTGTTTTAATTGCAGGACAATCTGGATTGGACTTTCCTTTTTGCCGTCTTCTGCATCCTGTGCATGATTATTCTCATTGTCCTGGATGTTTTTTTCTCCCGCCTCCTCCTGCGGCGCACCCTCTTTATCATTCTGATCCGCCTGTTCTTTTTCCTTTTTTGCATTTATGATGGCCTGATCTGCATCCTCTACACTATATTCTGTTTTTCCATCTGCCTCCGCCTTTTTTCCATCCTGATATTGCTGATACATTTTCTTTGCAACATCCTCCGGCAGATGCCTCTTCATATATGCAGATGCCTGACGCAGCATACCTGTACCATCATTATCCGTTGCAAACATATATTCCAGCAGGGAAGCTTCGCACAGCTTTGTTCGAAACACACTGTTTTCCCCGGTTTCAGACAAATTTCCAGCCACATAGTCCATGACACGGGAGCTCACTTTATTCTCATCAAACTGATCCCAACCATATGCACCATCCAAATACAGTAAATGATATTTATCCCATAATACCGTCTGATATTCCGCTGCCACACAGTCCATTCCTGTATCTGCCGCAAGGGTATCCATCATTTGCAATCCCGATACCCTTGCTCCTTCCAGTAATGCAAGCAGAAAAGATAAAATCAACAACAGACTCAGGGCAGAAAATATGGTCAGACTTCCTTCTGCCTCTGTCTTCATAACAATTTGTTACTCTCTATTGTTATCTTCTTAAGAATTTTTGTATTTAAGCTCTTGATTTTCGTGTTAAATACAACGATAAGCCCAATTAAAATAACAAGTATCAACACGATCTCAATAATGGCCACCCCGTCTTCTTCCCCTAAAAATTCTTTAAACCCCTTCATACAATTTCTCCTTTCTAATCTTACAATCCATAATTTCATGAAATGATCATTACACACTTTACCGGCAAATCCTTTGTTTTAAATTATAATTCCATGGAACGCATAGCTGGAAATGCCAGTATTAACATCACCGCACCGAGCATCAGAATCATCGGAAACAACATCTTTGTCCCGGCTTCCTCCCCCAGCTTGCGCGCCATACTTTTTCGTTCTTCAAAGGCATCTTCCGCCTCCTGCTCTAACAGCCTTGTCAGACCCCTGCTTCCTTTTCTCAGATTCTGCGCCAAAAGATTGCCAAATTTGCGGTAGCGGTAGCCGCCACATCTTTCTCCAAAACGCTCATAAGCACGTTCTTCCCCCATTCCATTTTTTATTTCAAATGAAGTCCGCTGCATCTCTTCATAGACTTCTTTTCTGCAAATTGTCCTTTTTTGCCGCTCATTCATATAATTTTCTGTCAATCTGTTCCACGCTTTAGAAACAGTCATTCCTGCGCCAAGTAAAAGTGCCAGATTACTTACCATATCCGCATACTGCAGTTCCAACAACGCTTTGCGCTTCTTTTCTCTTTCTTTTTTACGCGATTGCTCCACAAAAGGAAGGATGATTACTATTCCCCCCCCAAGGAACAGAATTTTTTCAGATAAATGTTCTTTTTTGGTATTCCAGATCAGTTTTTTTCCGTTTAGCTGCTCCGGAAGTTTGATGCTATCCCCCGGATCTGCTGACTGCTTCTTTAAATAATTCTCTATTTCACGGATCATTTTGTGTTCTTCATCAAGCTCCTTTGGCATTACACGAAAATACCGTTCACTGATGCACTCTGATGATTCGCATCTTAACGTTACTGCAGCTTTTACCAGAATCCCATTTTCGGGTATATTTTCCTCAACCACTCTCCCTTCATCGTCCACTACATCATACGGTTCAAATTCCCAGTCTGCGCTTACCGCTCCCTCCTGGTAATTTTTTCTTATCTCTGCCTTTTCCCGCACTTCCCCATTGTTTTTCACAAATTCATCATCAATTTCCTGCTGTGCAGCCTCAAGTAATTTTTGTTCCTCCTGTTTCGACAAAATACGTTCCGGAACCACCACCTGATAGGAATACCCATCTAAAATACCTTCTGCATCGACCGTCATTTCTTCCTCATAATCCCCTTCCCCATATGATGGGCGCACAAGTTCTAATTCTATTCCACCGCTTTCCATTTCTTCTGAAATTTGTGCTAAAATTGCAAGAGCCGATACTAAAATCATAACAACTGCCGCACGTCTTACTTCTGATGATACTTTTTTTCTTCCCACAACCGGCACCAAAACTGCCACGCACAAAACTCCAATACACAAAATCATCCGTTTCTCCCCTTACACCCTGATATCTGAAATTCGTCTGTTTATTGCCATTGCCCCCACAAAAACCAATAATGCTGCACTCATGACAAGAACACCTGCCAGATTGCCATACAACGGATCGATAAATTCTCCTGATGCAAGATTCAGATAGGCGAGAATAAAAAATGGCATCACACTCATAATCTTTCCCTCCAGCTTCTTTCCGGCAATGACTGTATCCACTTCCCTCTCTACTTCTATCTTTGCGGATATGCGTGCTGCTGTTGTCCGGATAATCTGAGGGAAGTCTCCACCACTCCTTTTTGCAAAACCAAAAATCTCTGCAAAACTTTGGATTTCTTCCACACCGCTCCGCACTGCCAGATCATGCAGAATCTCTTCTACATTCCGGTTTAATTTTATTTCTGCATTCATCTGAATCAATTCCTTAGTGATCATTGCCTCTTTTCCATACAGATCCATAATTTCCCGCTCCGCTTCTTTCCATGCATGTTCAATGGAATATCCTGCAAGCAATGCCGCTGCAACGGCCTGGATCGCATCCCGAAATTCAATCATCAGCTTTTTTGCACGTTCATCTCTTTTTTTATTTTTGTAATAAGAAACGATTAGATAATTTACAGGAATAACCAGCACCATTCCATACCATGAACGGTAAAACAGCCACGCGATCGCTGCTGCGACTGCCGTCCCTGCTGCCAGACACCCCAGTCGTTCCCACAGATTACACCGATATTTACGATAATCCATTTATTCTCCTGTACCAGGAAGTGTGATTCCTGCTCTTTTACATTTTTCCTGATTAAAAAGTGTACCTACCCGCTGTAATTCTCCACAGACTGCTTCTCCGTCCGATGGTTTTTCCACATAACGATACAGATCTTTCAACACAATCTCCCCTTCCTGCATACCAGTCACTTCTGTAATTGTCAGGACCTTACGGCTTTTATCCCTCATTCTCCCAAGATGAACCAGAATATCCAGTCCGGATGCAATCTGACTTCGTATCGCAGTAAGCGGCAGCTCCATTCCCATCAGCACCATCGTTTCTAAACGACTCATCATATCCCGACAGGAATTTGCATGCCCGGTAGATAAACTTCCATCATGTCCGGTATTCATTGCCTGCAGCATATCAAGCGCTTCCTCTCCACGACACTCACCAACCACAATTCTCTCCGGCCGCATTCGAAGTGCCGTACGGATCAGATCCCGTATCGTAATCGGTTTTACTCCTTCAAACATCTGATTTCTTGTTTCAAGTCTTACCAGATTTGGTTTGTCGACAAGCCGGAGTTCTGCCGAATCTTCAATCGTAATGATCCTTTCCTCCCTCGGAATATACTGGGACAGCGCATTTAAGAACGTTGTTTTTCCGGAGCCTGTCCCTCCTGATATAAATATGTTATATCCTGCCATCACAAGCACTTTTAAAAATGCTGCGGCTTCCTCTGTAATTGACTCTATCCGTATCAGATCTTCCATTAAAATAGGTGTTTGTGGAAATTTTCGGATAGATACTGCAGCACCGTCTATGGAAATTGGTGAAAGCACAATATTTACACGCGATCCATCTGCTAATCTTGTATCCACGATTGGAGATGCCTCATTTACCATACGGTTACTGTTTCCTGCCATCTGCTGTATCACATCACCCAATTTCTGCTCAGATGAAAAATGTGTCTGCGCCCGAAATAATTTTCCTTTTTTCTCATAAAAAATACGGGACGCTCCATTGATCATAATCTCCGTCACTTCAGGATCCTCTAATAATTCCTGAATCGCATCATACTTTCTTAAAGAATTAAACAATAAATGTTCTAATTGTTCCCGTTCTTTCAGAGTTAACAGATTTTTTCTGGAGTATTCTTCCACTTCCTTTTCAATAAACCGGCAAACTTCTTCATCATTTTGTTCTCTGGACAAGTCAAGTGCTGCTATGATATTTGATCTTAAATCATCAAATATTTCTTCACTCCACCTATATTTCTCCATAAGCATCCCCTGCCAGATAGTCTCTTATATAATCTCCAAATTCACTCCAGACAAGCTGTTCTAACATATTTCCCCCACCACGGATTCCTTTTGCGGTAAACGGAAGATTTACAAACTGTAACCGTTCGGACATTCCGTCCGGCTTTACCTGTTCCAGATAATGAACAAATTCCGCTTTCTGGCATTCATAGAAATATCCTTCTTTTGCCGGACAATAAATACTGCTGCATTCTTCCAGAAACGCCGCTATGGATGGAATCCCAGTTCCAAAATCAAATACAACCGTATCAAACTTTGTATTTTCTTCCAGATGTGCCAGCAGTTTCCGGTAATCATCCATCTGAAACTCCCCCAGCTGCTCAGGATTGCGAAATGGTGCTACATACGAAAAATCTCCCATTTCATATATGCTCTGAAAAAACTGTTCTGATTCTGTTGTTCCCCTTCTCAATCGAAGGGTCAGATCCCCGATATCGTATTCTGCCTGACTGTCAAACAACTGTAAAAATCCGGTATTTTGCATCAGATTGATATACAATATCCGTCGTTGTTTTGCCAGTACAGAAGACAGTACCATAGAAAACGGCATCTGCATTTCATGACCGATTGGAGAATATACCCCTATTATCTCCAGCTTGGTTAATCTGTCTGTAAATGATTCCTTTCCCGCTTTTTTCCCTCCTGTCACTACCATCATTTCATGAAGGAT
>ERZ779913.195-NODE-195-length-30415-cov-4.7975_pt1 | contig 30415 bp, 28 predicted proteins | sample MGYA00511547_ERZ779913 | MGnify/ENA primary metagenome ERZ779913 (study PRJEB29588, sample SAMEA2149539) | human gut metagenome | biome: human gut; feature: human-associated habitat; material: faeces | place: Denmark | collected 2008/2010 ...
CCAAGCTCTCATGACACACAGAAGTCTTCAGACTTTTCATGAAAATCGCAAAAAAACTGTCGTGTCATGAGAGGATAAAAGAGTTGCGGAAATGAGGAATTTCAAAAATAAGATATGAGTAAGAAATGGTTTCCTCTCATTGATGAGAACAAATGCATCCGATGTCTTGCCTGCTACAACAAATGCAAGCATGGGGTTTTTGACGTTGAAAACGGACGGCCGGTGGTCGTGTACAGAGAAGGATGTATTGACGGATGCCACGGATGCGGTAACCTGTGTCCGCAAGGTGCAATCATTTATTCTGGAGAATATGAGCAATACATCAAATGCAGCTGCAATTGTGGAAAATAATAAATGAACGGGACAGAGATGTATCCGGCTGATGTTTACCGGACACATCTCTTTCCCCTATTATTATAACCCTTAAAACTGTAAACGCTAAACGAAGACACATAGAGAGAAATCCGTTGATTGACAATCAATACCTTAAAAGATTACAGGGAAACACAGAAGACAGGGGAAAATATCACTCTGGATTACCGGGCAGGCAAAAAAGGTTATCCTCCACATAAGAAATATTATAATTATTCGCTACCTTTGTGACACAATCTGAGGCATGCCGTTTCTACGACACCATACGCCTTCCAACTTAATCAGCAATGGAATCCATAAAGAATATTTTCAGAATAGGTATCGGTCCCTCGTCCAGTCACACAATGGGACCACATCGCGCTGCAACGATCTTCGTCCAGCGTCATCCCGAGGCTGCTTCATTTGAAGTGACACTCTACGGTAGCCTTGCCGCTACGGGAAAGGGCCACGGTACCGACCGGGCCATCACCAGTATCCTCTCACAAGTTGCGCCTGTAGAGGTAGTGTGGAAACCGAAGGTATTCCTCCCTTTCCATCCCAACGGCATGAAGTTCATCGCAAAGAACAAACAAGGCGACGTGCTCGAGTCTTGGACCGTCTATTCGGTTGGTGGCGGTGCACTCTCTGAAGGTAAGCCGGGTAAGGAAGACGCATTCTATTCCAAGCCAGTCTACGATCTTGATACTCTAACCGACATCCAAAAATGGTGCGAGAAATACGGACGTGGTTACTGGGAATATGTCAAGGAATGTGAGGACAATGACATCTGGGACTATCTACACGAAGTATGGAAAGTGATGCAGCAAAGCGTTAAAAACGGCATCGAACATGAAGGTGCACTTCCCGGACCGCTCAACCTTGCCCGAAAGGCACCTACCTATTACATCAAGGCACTGGCTTATAAGCAGAACCTGCAGAGCCGCGGACGCGTCTATGCCTATGCGTTGGCTGTAAGCGAGGAAAATGCTGCCGGAGGCACCATCGTCACAGCCCCCACATGTGGCTCCTGCGGTGTCGTTCCCGGTGTACTCGTCCATCTCTACGAAGGACACAACATCACAGAGACACGCATCCTACACGCCCTAGCCACAGCCGGACTCTTCGGCAACATCGTAAAACACAACGCTTCTATCTCTGGAGCAGAAGTAGGCTGTCAGGGAGAAGTGGGTGTGGCTTGTGCCATGGCTGCCGCTGCCTCATGCCAGATTTTCGGAGGCATGCCTTCACAAATAGAGTATGCAGCTGAGATGGGACTGGAGCATCACCTCGGTATGACCTGTGACCCCGTATGCGGGCTGGTGCAGATCCCCTGTATCGAGCGCAATGCCTTCGCAGCCTGCCGTGCCCTCGACGCTCAACTCTATGCCACCTTCTCCGACGGACAGCACCGCGTGAGCTTCGATCATGTCGTCGCAGCAATGAAAAAGACCGGCCATGACTTACCGTCACTTTATAAGGAGACTTCCGAGGGCGGACTGGCCGTCGAATTAAAAGATTACTGACTGAAAGAAATACAAAGACCATTCCAACGTTCTGCCTCATAAACAGACAGAATAACCATAAAACGAATCTCCGCCGGCAACAAGCTTCAGCTTGCCACCGGCGGAGATTGTATTCTACAGGTTAGTATAAAACTTGCCTCAACCAGACGCAACACGACTGCGTCTGTAACCTCTTGCCCAAACCCATGCCTAAGCCTTCCATTCACATGAATAACGGCAAGGCAAAGACTATACCATGCTTTCTACAATCTGCCGTCCTGCCGGCTATGCCCTGTCACTCTCTCATCATCACAGGACGATAATCCTTACCTATCGTAGTGCACTCCACATTCTTTACAGACAACTTGTCCACATTACGGAACCACAATCCATAACTGGAAAAGAATGGCCACTGCGACCGGGGCAATGCTGCCATCTTCTCTGGCAGCAACGGATCATCGATACCTTGAAACTCCAGGCGGCAGTCCTCCAGTCTGACATAATGGGTACGTGCCGTACCCCAGCTTTTCACACTGAGCGCCATACGGGTAGTGGCCCGTGCATTGATGTTCATTGCTACGAGTCGCTCCATATCATTGCCTTCAGCCAACGTCACAGAAAGAGGTGTAAGAACATGGGAGATCGTCAGACGCTTCAGCGTCACCGTCCCCACCTTACCGGGAGCCGGTCCCCAGCCACCGGGCTCAATGCTCACAGCCGCATCGCTGGAATGTTTCCCACTTGTAATGTGAGGATGAAGACCGGGACCATAAATGGCTGTATCTTCAAGAGTGAAACAATCTGACGGCTCTATCATCCTGATACCGTTGCACGAAGAATTCAGGATACAATTACGGACGGTGAGACCATCCCAGTAACCACCGGCAATGGCATCATCACCTGTCGACAGATAACTGTCCTCCAGTCTCACATTCCTGCAACCTCGGATATGCACGCCATCCCAACCGCCTTCTATGCGTATGTGACGGATACGACCCTTTGACACATCGTAACCCAAGATGGCATAATTAGCCGCGTTACGTATCGAGACACCCTCAATCCTCACTTTACACACATTGCACATGAGCAGCGTATGGGGGCCCCGCATCCCCTCCTCACCCTGTGGATTTCGTACATCGGCGCCGTCGATAATACCATGTCCCGTGACAGCCACATCCTCACAGTCAACGATCTGTATCAGCGACTGACTCCACACCGGGTTGGCGGCACTGTTGTCATTGACCGATCCGAGGCCCGTATCATAGCGGCTGAGATCACGCATCGTCGTCAGTGGCTTGTATCTCCGGAGATCATGCGTGCCCCTCAGCACAGCACCACTGTCGAGGCGGAGTTCTATATGGGAACGCATCTGCAATGTACCCATAAGGTAACATCCTTCCGGCACTGACACTATGCCACCTCCCTGTTCTGCGCAACCGTCTATGGCCTGCTGAAAGGCTGCCGTATTGTCCGTCTGGCCGTCGCCAACGGCACCGAATGACAATACGGAAACTACTACTGACAAAAGAATATTCCACATATCCTGTCATGTTTATTTTGCCGGCACGGCACTATAAGCTCCCACCTCTGCGAGCTTTACCTGTCCGTTGTAACCGGTAAAATCAAGACGGAGCGCACAGGCAGCCACGGGAGCAAAACGATGCTCAAGGACACGATTCTGCGACGGAGCCTGCCCATCAAAAAGGACATGCCACTGGCCGGCCTTATCCTGATAGGACAGACGGTAGCTCTGAAGCACACCAGCCTCCATCTGTGTAATGGCCACAAGGTCGATCGGACGCGAAGCGTCGAGCTGTACTTGCCAGAAAGGATTCTTGACAAGGACATTGCTCTCCCAGTCGGTAGTGAAATCGTCATCATTGGCAAAATCCATCAGATTGCAGTCCCAGCTCCACGATGACTCGGCAGGCTGTCCTTTGGCAATATTGTACTCCGTAATGGGTGCATCACACGCTGGCAGAGGTACGGAAGGAACGGGCTTATAAAGACGGCCGATCTCCTTCAGAGCTGCGAGAGCATTGGCATCCATCAGTCCGTGACGGTTAGGAGCCACATTGAGGATAAAGTTGCAATGAGCCTTCGTATTGTACGGCACTATATTCTCACGGACGATCCATTCAGGCGACTTCAGTGTGTCTGTGGGCATGGATGTCTTCCAGAACCACGTGCGCTGCAACGGCAGGCAGGCCAAAGCCGGCAGTGTATTATCGGTGGTAGAGATATGCTGACCGGCACCTTGCTCGTACGACTTGATGTCGGTATAGAACAACGCCTCACGCGGATACTTCGCCGCATTGAGATCCATGACCAGACACTGTGGCTGGAGCGACTTGATATAGTCATAGATCTCTTTGAAAGGTACGCTGTCATAGCTCAGACGCGACCATGGAGCATCCCAACCGTCAATGATCAATGCGGTGATGGGGCCGTAGCCGGTAAGCAGCTCATGTAGCTGAGCCTTCACCATATCAATCTTCTCACGCGTCACCATGTGGGGACGAAGACGGTGGTGCGTATCAAGGATGGAGAAATAGAGCATCACCTTCAGTCCCTCCTTACGAAATGCATCGACATATTCGCGCACGACATCACGGTGGAGAGGCGAATTCATCACATTGTAGTCGGTCGTCTTGGTGTTCCACAGACAGAAACCACTATGATGTTTTGTCGTCAGACAACCGTAGGTCATGTGAGCAGACTTGGCAGCCTTAGCCCACTGTGTACAATCAAGGCTGTCGGGAGCAAAAGTCGATGCCGGCAGATCAGGATCAGGCCAGTCATCGGGGGCAAACGTCGGAATATTGAAGTGGATAAACATACCGAAGCTCAGATCAACGAACTGCTGCTGCAGATCATGAAGTGTCGGCACACCCGCCTGCGCACGGAAAAAGGGCAAGAGCGAAAGGATAAAAAGAAAAGCGTAACGCATCATCAGATAGAAATTAGATATTGAAAAAGAAGAGGTGGGAAAGCATGACAACGACCTTCGGCATAATAATTATAGATGAAGGGAGAGATGGAGGCCCTCTTCAGCCGCTCCATCTCTCCCTGAAAAGGATTATTCTTAGTGACGCTGGCAAGAATTAAGCAAATCCGTCTTGCCTTCATTGACAAGCTTGATAATCAGCTCGCCGAAAAGGGTATTCTGCCATGCAAACCAAGGACGGGTGTACTTCGTTCGGTCTTTTACATTGAACGACTCATGGATCATACGACAGCCGGAGTCGGTCGACATAAGCTGCTCTATACACCACTTAATTTCCTGATCGTCTTTAGAGGTGAAGGCCTTCATCATGATGCTCATCGGCCATGCGTAGTCATAGCTGATGTGCGGACCTCCGATACCTTCACCGGCCTCGCCGCGGAAGAAATAAGGATTGTCCTCGCTCCACACGAAACGGCGCGTGTTCTGCCAGATAGGATCATCTTCGGGTACGTCGCCCAGATAGGGCATAGCCAGGAGCGACGGTACATTGGCATCGTCCATCAACAGCTGATTACCGAAGCCATCGACCTCAAACGCATAGATATCGCCATATTTGGGATGATGATGAACGGCATATTTCTTCAGGGCTGTACTCACCTCGTCGGCAAGAGCGGTGCACTGTGAGGCCAGCTCCGCATTACCGTTCACGGTAGTGACGATCTCCGCCATCTTCTTCAGCGACGTGACAGCCATAAAGTTGGAAGGCACGAGGAAAAGGAAGGTCGTGGCATCGTCAGAAGGGCGGAAAACGGAAGCGATGAGTCCGACAGGCTTCACGGGAGCACCCCAACCGTCATTTCCCACGGTGTCATAAGCACGGTCGGTGACACGTGTGAAACGATATGGGCCACGGTCGTTTTTGCGCTGCTGCTCCCGGAAAGTCTTCAGAATCAGTTTTACATCTGAAACCCAAAGATCATCAAAGATGGAGGCATCACCCGTCACTTTCCAGTATTCATAGGCCAGCCGTACGGGATAGCAAAGAGAGTCGATCTCGTACTTGCGCTCGTGCAGCTCAGGCTTCATATCCGTTCTGTCCTTCATCCATTCACCCAGAGGATTTGGCTTCTGGTTGAACGCGTTGGCATAAGGATCAAAAGCGATGTTGCGGAGCTGACGGCGGATTACGCCCTTGATAAGCTCCTTCAGACGCGGATCCTTATTACAGAACTGCACATAAGGATATACCTGTGCGCCAGAGTCGCGTCCCCACATGGCAGCGATATCACCTGTATAGACGAAGGTGTCGGGATCACCGTCCTCGGTTCTTGAGAAATGGACGGTTGTGTCAAGCGTGTTAGGGAAGCAGTTCTCGAACATCTCGGCGAGATAAGGATTCTGCTTCAGCAACTTTTTCACACGCTTAATCTCCTTCTCGATAACATCGGAACGGAACAGACGCCACTCGGGATCGGGACGTTTGTTGATGATCGTTGTCGAAGCAGCCACCTGCTGGATATAAGCCTTGCCATACGCGGTGTCTGGCACCTGGATGTCGACAGGACGGTCTGACTTGGCCGAAGCGGATGTTGCCGCTAAGGCAAGAGCTAAAGAAATGAATAATCTTGATGTCATGATAATTATTTTATTCTGATGGTGCGGCCTTCCACGACCGCTGAATTATATAAGAAACATTTACCTTTGAAGGTTGCATCCTCTAAAAGACGCAACCCTGGAATAGATATGTCAATTGAGTGCCATGCTATTACGGACGCGCTTTTATGCTCTTACCGAAACTGGAAGGTCGCGGCCCCATATTAAAGACAAGAGTTCCTCCACGCATGATATCCTTATAGTCAATGTACGATTTATTGTAAGCCTTACCATTAAGACGGGCAGAACGGATATACATATTCTTTGCTCCGTTGTTGCGTGCGATAATCGTAAAGGTCTTACCGTTACCGACATTGATCACGGCCTTGTTCATCAGCGGCGATCCGAACACAAAACGGCCGCTCACAGGATCACACTCATACAGTCCCATAGCCGACAGAATATACCAGGCCGACATCTGACCAACATCCTCGTTACCACTCAAACCATCGATGGAGGCTCCGTACATGGAATTGAGTGTCTCGCGTACAAGACGGGCCGCCTTATACTGCTGACCGATATAGTTATACATATATATAATGTGGTGAGACGGCTCATTGCCATGAGCATACTGACCAATCAATCCGGAGATATCAGGAGAGGCCTCCGATCCCAAATTCCCTTGTACGACAAAGAGTGAGTCAAGTTTGGTTGCAAAAGCCTTCTCCGAGCCGAAACAGCTCACTAGGCCACGTACATTATGCGGTACGAGCCATGTGTACTGCCAGGCATTACCCTCCGTATAGTCATCCTCACGATGAATGCTATGGAAAGGATTGAACGGCTCTCGCCAATTACCCTCCGAGTCACGTCCTCGCATAAAATTCACACGGCTATCGAAAAGATTACGGTAGCCCTCGCCCATCTTATGGAAGAAGTCATAGTCGGCTGTCTTGCCCAACATCTTTGCCACACGGGCCGTACCCTCAAAGGCTATGGCATACTCCAAGGTCTTCGCTACCGTCTCAAAGGTCGAGTCCTTGTCGAAGGGAAGATAGCCATACTGGCGATAATGATCCAGACCACGGTAATCGTCCATCATCGTGCCATGAAGGGCCTCATAAGCATGTTCCTTAAGCGAATCAGGGATCAAGCCCTTGAGAACATAGTTGGCCAGGACGATAACACCGGGTTGTCCCACCATACAATCGGTCTCATTACCCATTAGATGCCACACCGGCAGACGTCCCTGCTCATCATATATGTTCAACATGGAGAGGGCGATCTCACGGGCGCGGTCGGGCTCAATGATTGAGAGCAGCGGCATCTCTGCACGATAGGTATCCCAAAGCGAGAAGGTTGTATAGGTGTTACCCGTTCCCTCGTGTACCTGCCCGTCAGCACCACGATAGGTACCATCCACGTCGCTGAAGATAGAAGGAGCTATGAAGGCATGATAAAGGGCGGTATAGAAAATGGTACGCGTGATGGCATTAGATACATCAAACTGGATAGCTCCAAGTGCTTCATTCCAAGCCTCTTTAGCCTGAAGAGCCACCTCGTCAAAGTTCCAGTCTCGTATTTCCGCACGGAGATTCTTACGTGCACCCTCAGTGCTCGTCGCTGACAGACCGACACGTATGACCAACGGCTTTGACGGATCGCTCACCTCATAGACAGCGATGCCCCGCTTACCTCCCTTGACACGTTTTACAGGCTGCGAGAACTCAGCAACGAAATACACTCGCTGGTCGGCGGCCCATCCTTTAGAGAAACGCAAACCCGATATCGTGGTGTCATTCTCCTGACGGAGATCGACAGCAGTGGCGTGATCCCAACCAATGCCTTGCTGCAGGTCGATACGTACATATCCTTTCTTCGTTCCTTGGTCAAAGGTGTAACGATGCATACCCGCATGTGTTGTCGCAGTCAGCTCCACCTTGATCTCCGGCTCATGCATCTGGATGGCATAGTATCCGGGACGTACCGTCTCATCACTGTGACGAAAGATGACCGTATCCTGTACTGTGTTGTCCATAGGCAGGAATGCCACGTCACCCAGGTCACCGATACCTGTACCGCTCAAGTGCATATGACCGAATCCGATGATCACATTGTCACGGTCATGATAACCAGAGCACCAGTCCCATCCGCGGGTATGCTCTGTAGGCCCCAGCTGTATGAAGCCAAACGGAACACTCGCACCCAGGAAGGTGTGGCCATGACCACCCGTACCGATACGAGGATCTACATAAGAGGAATAGTCGGTAGTCGGTGTAGATTGCGCCGATACCGTTTCAGGTGACAGAGCCAGAAGCGTTAATGCCAAGGCTCCGAGGAGAAGAGATTTTTTCATATTGTTATGCGAAAAGTTAGATTTCTTATAAAAAACATTTTCTCTTGTTTTCATCATCTCCTCCGAATTAGAGAAGAAGTAAGGGAGAAATTTCCATTAAACATAATACCATAAGGCTTATGCCTCAGATTCGCAAGCCTCACTATTTCTGATACCTTGCTCACCGGCTGAGTCGTTACGAAGACCTCCGGAGATACACCAGTCACACTATACAACCTTGACCGGGAAAGACACAGAGCATCCTATTTCCACTCTTTCCCTCTTACCATGCCAACATGGCAAAAAAGCCGAATGGATTATACATAAACCTAACGGTCCGGCACTCTCACTTTTGAAATAGGTTTTCAGGTTAAGAGGATGTAGTAATTTATGCTTCATATCGGTCGGAATATCAGACCACCAAGTGGCTAACACCATCCCGGCCAAGACATATTTCTGGGTTTTTATCATATGGTATGACTTCGTTAGACTAACGCGTGACAAAGTTATTAAAAAATATCCTTTTATCCTTTAAATAAATTCATAATTTTAATTATTTTCTTCTTGAAAACCGTATCTTTGCAAATAAAGTATACAATATATGAACAATGAACAATTACCAATTTGAGATCTGCGCCAACAGTGTAGAAAGCTGTCTGGCAGCCCAAACCGGCGGTGCTAACCGTGTAGAACTTTGTGCCGGTATTCCCGAAGGTGGTACGACACCGTCATACGGAGAGATAAAGACAGCACGGCGGATACTGACGACCACGCGTCTCCATGTCATTATCCGTCCGCGTGGCGGCGACTTCCTTTATACGCCACTTGAGCTGGAGCGCATGACCGAGGATATTGCCGTAGCCCGTCAGCTCGGTGCCGATGGTGTTGTGTTCGGATGCCTCACACCCGATGGCGATGTCGACACTAATAGTTGTAAGCTCCTCATGGAAGCGGCTCAGGGCATGAGCGTTACCTTCCATCGTGCCTTTGACAACTGTCGCGACCCCTTCCGCGCCCTGGAGGATATCATCGCACTCGGTTGCGACAGGATCCTCACCTCGGGACAACGCCCCACAGCCTATGACGGTATCCCTCTTCTCAAAGAACTTAACAGCCGAGCCGACGGACGTCTCACGATCCTTGCCGGTTGCGGAGTAAATGAAAAAAACATTGCCGAGATCGCAACTCAGACCGGCGTACACGAGTTCCATTTCTCCGCTCGTGAAGCCCAACCGTCACTGATGAAATACCGCAACCCTGACGTCTATATGGGCGATGCGGATGCCGATGAGACAACCATTATGCGAACCACCGAACGACGCGTCCGCGCCACCATAGAAGCACTGAAGACAGAAGGAATGTGACAGACTTCCGAGTCTTGTCCTTCATGATGCCCCGCCAATATCGGCTAAGGCTGGCAATCACCATTTCTCTCCTTGATACCGGAGACCAGATCGTCCGGCTTCCATTTCTGCAGGCTGTCCCCGATAGCATCTCTACAAAAAACGACTCCTGCCATGTTCCCGGAATATCCGTTCTCTACTCACGACAGGTATCAACCTAACCAAGCAATGACATTCAGTAACATCACATGAACAAACTTTTTCTATCCCTTGCACTGGGGTTTCTCTCACTTCTCCCCATGCAGGCACAAACAGCAAGCACAAAGGTGGATCAAGCCTTTGAGAAAAACGTGAGCATGGTAGGCAAGCAGTTCTTCAACCTGAAAGGACTGAAACCCACGGCAGAGGAGCTCAGCGACCTGAAGTTCCTTTATGCCTATATGACCGTTGCCGACATGACCGACTATCCTACGTCCTTTTACCTCGACAACGTACGTGCCACGCAGCGTGCCCGCAAGGAGCTGCCCTGGGGCAAGGAAGTGTCCGACCAACTCTATCGCCACTTCGTCCTGCCCCTGCGCGTGAACAATGAGAACCTCGACTATGCGCGCGTAGCCTTCTACGACTCTCTGAAGACACGTGTCGAGGGACTGTCGATGAAAGAGGCCATCCTCGAGGTGAACCACTGGTGCCACGAGCATGTGACCTACACTCCATCCGACGCCCGCACACTCGGACCGCAGGCCTGTCTCGTCAATGCTCTCGGACGCTGCGGCGAGCAAAGCACCTTCACCGTCGCTGCCTTACGTGCCGTCGGTATCCCCGCGCGTCAGGTCTATACACCCCGCTGGGCACACACCGACGACAATCATGCCTGGGTGGAAGCATGGGCCGATGGACAATGGTGGTTCTTCGGAGCCTGCGAGCCTGAACCCGTGCTCAATCTCGGCTGGTTCAACGCTCCCGCCTCACGCGCCATGCTCACCCATACACAAGTGTTCGGCGACTATGACGGCCCGGAGGAAGTAGTGCTCCGCACGCCCAATTTCACCGAGGTAAACCTCATTGACAACTATGCCAAGACGACACGCATCGACTTCCGCGTGACCGACGCAGAAGGCAAGCCCGTCAGCGGTGCCAAGGTGGAATGCAAGATCTACAACTACGCTGAGTTCTATACTGCCGTAACAAAATATACCGATGCGGAAGGCAAGACCTTCCTTAGTGCCGGTCTCGGCGATCTGCTCATCTGGGCATCCAAAGACGGCCACTTCGGATTTACGAAAGCATCGTTCGGAAAAGACAAGGAGCTCACCATCAAACTAGATAAGAGCATCAACGACCTGGCATCACAGCATCTCCTCAGTACACTGGCTACTCCTGCGGTCGACTCTCTCGACATCGTACCGCCGGCAGAACATGCCAACATACCAGAGATGACCGATGAGCAGGTGGCACAGAACAAGCTGCGCTTCGCCCGTGAGGACTCCATCCGTAAGGCTTACGAGCATACCTTCTATCAAGGAACGGGCACCGAACCCATCGACACCATGCTCCGCACCGCCCGTGGCAACTGGCGTACCATCCAGGCTTTCTATAAGAAGCACAACGACGATGCTCGCTCATTGGCCCTCCTCCGCACACTCAGCGACAAGGACCTGCGCGATATGCCCATGGAGATTCTGGAAGACAACTACCTCGCCACAAGCGACCAGCTCTGTCCCCGCGTGGAGGACGAGATGATCATCAGTCCCTTCAAGCAGTTCTTTGAGAAGGCCATACCGGCCAAGACTGCCGAGCAGTACCGACGCGACCCCGCCAAGCTGGTGGCATGGGTGAAGGCCAACCTCAAAATCAACACTGCCCCCAAGGCCACACGCATCGCCCAGACACCTGTAGGCGTCTGGAAGAGCCGCTTCACGGATGTCCGTTCGCGCGATATCTTCTTTGTTGATGTAGCCCGCTCGCTCGGCATCGAGGCTCGCAAGGATGTTGTCACCTCCAAGGTGCAGTATAAGAAGGACGGCAAATGGATCGATGTCAACTTCGATGCCGCCGAGCAGAAGTCAGCCCCCCAGGGCACGCTGAAGCTCACCTTCGAGCCGACCAAATATGTTGATAACCCTATGTACTACTCCCACTTCTCCATCTCGAAGATTGTCAATGGCTCACCCGTTCTGCTCAACTTCGACGAAGGTCAGGTAGACATGGGCGGTGGCACATCATGGAAGAACACCTTTAAGAACGGCACACCCCTCGACTGTGGCACCTACCTGCTCATCACCGGTACCCGTATGGCCAACGGCAGCGTAAAAGAGACCCATCAGTTCTTCACCATCGAGGAAGGCAAGACTACTACCCTGCCACTCGTGCTCCGTTCGTCTGGCGATGAGGTGAGCGTCATCGGATCGTTCAGCAGCGAGTCTTCCTTCATGAAAGACGGCCAGCCCACTACCATCCTCAAGCAGACCGGCCGTGGTTACTACATCGTCGGCCTCATCGGCGTAGGTCAGGAGCCGACCAACCACACCCTGCGCGATATTGCCAAGCTGCATGAGGACTTCAACAAATGGGGCCGTCCCCTCGTCCTGCTCTTCGAAAGCGAGGCAGAGGCCGAGAAGTTTAAGGCCGGCATTCATGCAGACCAGGAGACCACCGACGGCAAGGGACTCAACACCATCTATGGCACCCTGCCTGAGAATACAATCTTCGGCGTCGACAGCAACGGCTCCATCCACAAGGCCATGGTAGCCTCTATGAAGCTTACCAATGCCCGTCAGCTGCCTATTTTCTTCATTGCCGACACCTTCGACCGTATTGTATTCTGCTCACAAGGATACACCATCGGACTAGGCGAACAGATGATCGGCACGATCAAAAAGTTATAAGCCAAGGCTGCAGCCCTTGTAAGACGGGCTGCTCCTTGCACCAGAACAATACACGATCACAAACAAGCACTAGCTGCCTGATAACAAGAAACGGCGATAAAGATCTGAATGTCTTTACCGCCGTTTCCTGTATTTATTCCCTAATTATTTCTTATCCATATTGACCGTCATCTTACCGATCCACATGCCGTTCTTGCCATTCTGATCGACGGGAATGCGTTTGCCGTCAAGGTTCTTCACATAGCGAAGATGCTTGAAGTAAGTATGACTATGACCACCAAGCACCAGATCAATGCCCCGTGTCTCGGAAATCAGTTTCTGATCACCCATACCTTTGCCGTCCTGCCATCCGAGATGGGAGATACAGATCACGAGATCGCAGCCTTTCTTATGCAGCAAGTCTGCGGTCTGCTGAGCCGTCACCACAGGGTCGAGATATTCTGTGTCACGATAGTTTTTCTTATCCACCAGACCCGCCAGCTTCGGTCCCAGCCCGAACACTCCGATCTTCAAGCCCTTGCGCTTCAGAATGACATAAGGCTTCACCACCTTGGCTATCTCTGACCCTTCAGCAAATTTATAATTGGCACAGACGATAGGACAGTCCATCTGCTTGAACACACGTACCATATTGTCAAGACCGAAGTCAAACTCATGATTGCCGATCGTTGCTGCATCGTAGTGCATCCGTTCCATCAGCCCCGACTCCACATCGCCCTTGAATAGCGTGTAGTAAGGAGAGCCTTGTGAGAAGTCGCCACTGTCAAAAAGCAGCAGATCAGGATCCTTGGCACGTTCCTCCTTCAGCATGGCAATGCGCCGGAGGAAGCCGCCACGGCCAGCCACAGCCGTATCGGCCAGATTCTTGCTCAATGGCAGGACACACGAATGCGTGTCATTGGTATGGAGAATGGTAAGCCGCTTCTGTGCACATATCGAGGTGGTTGTGGCCAGCAGCATTGCCGCGATGATATATTTTGCCTTCATAGTCTTTTATTCTATTACAATTCTTCCTTCCTTTTGCGTATCAATTTTCTTTCCCTGACGGGTCATCTCTTCAAAATAATGACGGATAATATAGCGTACGTTGTTTTCCTCCACGTCCGGTGACACAACATCCGTCTTCGAAAGAAAAGCCTCCAGACGGTCATTGCCTTGTGCCAGATAATCGAGCGTGGCTACACGATACGACTTGGCGGGATCGATCTCCTTGCCGTTGATACGTGCCGAGACCAGTTTTCCGTCCTTTGTGATGACCAGTTCCACACCATGACTGACACCCTCGCCGCCCACGCTCGCAATCTCACGGAAGAGTTGCAGCGTCTTCTCGCCTGTCAGTGTCAGCAGGCAGAGCTTATTATCAAACGGAGCCACATCGACAAGATCACCATAGGTCACCTTGCCTTCCGGCAGTGAGGCACGGATTCCTCCCATGTTATACAATCCGAAATCAGGATGGTCGCCCCGTTGCTCTCCACCCCACACAAGGATATCGCCCAACAGATTGCTCAGATCACTCTCCGGCCGTCTTGCCGACATGTAATGAGTTGTCTCACCGACTATCGGACTCATGATCGAATCCACCGTATGCGTGTACGGAGCCAGGAACCGTGCAGCCTCAGCATCAGGCTGCTGATCATAACGCTGGTCGACAAGCACACGTGTACGGTCAATGCCTGTCATCTGATAATGACGGGTGGCACAAGAGGCTGTCAGCAGAACAGCCGACACCAGTACGACACCCGTGAGATTGCATTTCATCATTGTATACTCATTATTTGATTGCGGCTGCAAAAGTAAGCGAAAAAGTTGACTCACAGGGGACAAAGGGGGAAAAAATGCCCGGTCACGACAAAAACAACGTAGAATACTTTGCCCTATCATGAAAAAGTAGTAACTTTGCACCGCTTTTCGGCGTAACCGCTGGCCGTGGATGAGTCATGAGCTACGTTGCGTTGGAACGACAAACAATATTTAATTTCAAAATCACAATGGATTTAATTAAAGTTGCTGAAGAAGCATTTGCAACCGGCAAGAAGTTCCCTGAGTTCAAGTCAGGTGATACTATCACTGTCGCTTACAAAATCGTCGAGGGTTCTAAGGAGCGTATCCAGCTCTATCGTGGCGTAGTGATCAAGATCTGCGGTCACGGTGACAAGAAGCGCTTCACTGTTCGCAAGATGTCCGGAACCGTGGGTGTAGAGCGTATCTTCCCCATCGAGTCACCCAACATTGACAGCATCGAGGTGAACAAGCGTGGTAAGGTACGTCGCGCTAAGCTGTACTACCTGCGCAAGCTGACTGGTAAGGCTGCCCGCATCAAGGAGAAGCGTGTCGTTACCGGTGAGTAATCATCACCCTCGCTATATGGCTTTCCAACGGATCGTCATGGCGTAAGAAATAAAAAAGGAAGAATCCACTATTGGATCCTTCCTTTTTTATTTTCCTCGTTTCCATAATTCACACTGGCATCTGTCTCACCATGCAGCGTGTCTTGCAGATCGTCCCAGCTTTGGAAGCCAGCTAGAAGAGCCAGACGATTACGGGTCTCGGGCGACAACGGGTGACGGTTCTGCGCCACCTCCCATAGCTTACGAAGCGATCGCTTCGACAAATTCACATGGTGATACCTGAATACCTTAGAGAGGTGCTCAAAATCGGGTACCAGCTCTTTCGACTTCCTAATGGCCTTCCCCATCTCCTGAAGAAGGCTTCTTAAATCCTTTTTCATTGTTTTCTATGCCTTCAAGAAGGATTTTCCACATCCTTCATACACTAACGTAATTCTAGCGCAAAAGTACAAAGAATTTAAATATCAAGGTCTTTTAATTCTGTTTTTTTTAGTTTAAATCAAGAAAAAATGATCTCTGTTCCAGCCATTTCTCATCTCTTTTCCGTATCTTTGCAACACTACTATTAAATACTCATCGGTTCATGAAAGAATTAGCTCTTAAGTACGGATGCAATCCGAACCAGAAGCCGTCGCGTATCTATATGTCTGACGGCAAAGAACTTCCCATCAAAGTGATCAACGGGCGTCCCGGTTACATCAACTTCCTCGATGCTCTCAACAGCTGGCAGCTTGTCAAAGAGCTCAAGGCCGCCACGGGTGTTCCTGCCGCTGCTTCCTTCAAGCACGTCAGCCCTGCCGGTGCTGCCATCGGTCTGCCGCTGAGCGATACACTGAAACGCATCTACTTCGTTGACGATGTGAAGATCCCCCTTTCGCCTCTCGCCTGTGCCTATGCACGTGCACGCGGTGCCGATCGTATGTGCTCTTACGGTGACTTCGTAGCCCTCTCCGATGTCTGCGACGAGGCTACCGCCACGCTGATCAAGCGCGAGGTGAGCGACGGTGTCATCGCTCCCGGCTATACGCCCGAAGCTATCGAGATTCTGAAATCAAAGCGTAAGGGCTCGTACAACGTCATAGAGATCGACCCGAACTATACTCCCGATCCTATCGAGCACAAGCAGGTATTCGGCATCACCTTCGAGCAGGGACGCAACGAGGTGAAGCTTGACGATCCCGCACTCTTTGAGGATATCCCCACAAAGAACAAGACCTTCTCTGCCGAGGCCAAACGCGACCTGATCATCTCTCTCATCACACTGAAATATACGCAGTCCAACTCCGTATGCTACGTGAAGGACGGACAGGCCATCGGCATCGGCGCCGGTCAGCAGAGCCGTATCCACTGCACACGTCTGGCTGGTAACAAGGCAGACATCTGGTGGCTCCGTCAGCACCCGAAGGTAATGGCACTGCCCTTCAAACCCGGCATCCGCCGCGCCGACCGCGATAACGCCATCGACGTTTATATCTCCGACGAGCACGACGACGTACTGCGCGATGGTACCTGGCAGAATATCTTCACCGAGAAGCCCGAGGTACTCACCATGGAAGAGAAGAAAGAGTGGATCGCCAAGAACACAGGCGTAGCTCTCGGCTCTGATGCCTTCTTCCCCTTCGGCGACAACATCGAGCGTGCCCACAAGAGTGGTGTACAGTACATCGCACAGGCCGGCGGTTCCATCCGTGATGACAATGTGATCGAGACCTGCGACAAATACGGCATCGCAATGGCCTTCACACATGTACGTCTCTTCCACCACTAATTAAAATTCCAATGCTCTATGGACGATTTTGATAAGATTCTTGAAGGCGGCATCGTCTTCAGCGGAGCGCCCAAGAGCGGTGGTCCGAAAGATAACGGCAAGGTGAGAACCAAAGCCAAGAAAAAGAAATATATCACCGGCGCGCACGGATCGGGCTCAGCCAAACAAAAGGCCAAGTACCGCGAACAACGCGCCAGCCGCAAGTCACAGCGGCCAAAGAAATAAATATAAAGGTTGTCTCATTTTTGTGAGGCAACTTTTATTTATGTATAACCTCTTTATATCTATGATACGGACAAGAAGAATATTTATAGCAACAATTGTAACAACTCTCATTTCTGTAACGGCCTTGGCGCAATCCAAATTACACATGGACTTGAGCTATCAATATAGCCTTGGCCTGTCTGAAAAATTTGCAGGACACACTTATGGCAGAGATTCGTATAAAATGGGAGGAAATTCGTTACAAGTTACCGCACGTTACGATATAGCGGCAAGGTGGTCTGCAGGCATTGGCATGGGAGTCGCCCGTTATACAGAGCCAGATTTAAATACATTTCCAGTATTTGCCACATTGCGTTATAATCCAGTAAGGAAACTGCCACAGGCATATCTGTTTACTGATTTAGGTTATGGCCTGAAGTTGACCGATGACAGCAATCCGGGCTTCTCAGGAAAGTTGGGAATCGGTTATACCTGGATGATAATGCGTCATTTCGGACTCAACTTTCAAGTTGCGTACAACTTAATAAACATTCGTGACATTGACACCACTTCTTATGACGAGGCAACGAATGAAGTGACATTCTTCAAAAGTGCCAGCACAAGGCACTCCATTTCCTTTGGGATAGGTCTGACATTCTAAGATCATGAAAAGGTAATCGATATACGTGACTTTTTCCGATTTAGCCAGGCACTTTTTCTCTTTATAAACTGAAACAGTAGACACCTTGCAGAAAGTCATCCTAGAAAAGTAGACAGTCAGGCAAAAGTCGTACTGCTTTTTTTTACAGACTACGGTTCCCTGACAGGCAGCAGTCCGGACGTGTTGTCTGTCAAGACCGGATATACACTTTGAGAGCATTGAGCATGAAAAGTTTAACCGTTCGGGCCCAGGCCCTCACCTGACCTGTCACCCGGCATGGCAATGATGTCCTGCTTTCCTCGTATGATGAAAGATTCCCGACGTATTTTTTCTGCTTCCACATCCTATTCCGACCACCCTCCTCCTGATGTGCCAGGGACGAGGTCTCATATCCGATGCTCATGTGCGGACGGTACCCATTGTTAAAAGCGAATGTGCCTGCCAATGACGCTGCGTGCCCGGTCCTTGTCGCTGAACAGTCTCTGACAGTAGACGCACGCTGTCTTAATGTTCGTAATTCTTTGTCTTGTGCTATAAAGATACAATATGTTTTGCTAATCACAAGATCTACAAGCACCCATGATTCACCGAACTCACATTGTTTAGTAAGTAACGACCCTATCTGTCGTATGGCCGGAGAGGAATTCCCAGACATACCCCACATCAATACATACGCCTGCAACGCAATGTGCAAATTCTGGCGACACGAGAGAATTCACAAGCAATTACATCCCCGAAACCACGATTTCGTATAATTTATATAAAAAAACTATAAAATGACAGAATATCCCAAAAATCTTTTATATTTGTCATACTAAACTTTAATGAGTATGAAAAGAAGCTTTTTTAAAGTACCTGATGATCTGTGGATCGCTAATGGAAGCCGCGCCCAATTACTCCTCAACCATGGAATTGCCTCAACCGATAACTGAGACGATAGAGGACGAATCTGACAAACCAGACATGATCTTAGTTGTCATAAAAGACGGTGTTATAGTAGACATTACTGTCATGAAGAATAAGAATCAACAATAACTAATAATATTGTAAACTCAAATCTGTAGAGGTTATATAATCTCTACGGATTTTAAAATATCTGCTTATGAGACTTTTCATTCTACAATTCCTTCTTTTCTCTTTTCTTTCCGTCTCCGCACAGACCACTGTGGAAGCCACCTACTCCGTAACCTCCCTTGGAAGACAACAAGCCGTTGAGAAAGCAAAAAGTAAAAAAGAAAACCAGCAATATGGCGACATTTTAGAAATGATGGCGTCTGGAACGACTACTGACTACCGACTGGTCTCTGATGGCACCACCTCTTCGTTTACGAAAGTGACAAAAGAAGACCAGCTTGAGAATGATGCCCCCAAAATAGTCATCTTGAGTAATGACTATGCCGATGAGGAAACCTCTTACTACAAACACTTCTCTTCCCACAAGATGACGGAAGCTATCGATTTTCTTATGAAGACTTACATCATCAGCGACACGCTGGGCAACCTGTCTTGGAAACTGCATAATGAAGAGAAGGAGATCCTCGGACAGAAGTGTTACCGCGCCACGCTCGGTGACTCCATCACAGCCTGGTATTGCATGAACATACCCATCTCCGATGGTCCCGGTCCCTATCATGGACTTCCGGGGCTCATCCTTGATGTAGAAGCCCCAGAGGCTGTGTACCGTTGCCAATCCATTATAACTCCATCGGAGGCAAAGATAGAACGTGAGAAAAAAGGAAAATCCATGAGCAAAAAGGATTTCGAGGCCTTTAAGAAGAAGACCTTCAACACGATAAATGACCGCCGATGAAACATACCATAACTCTTCTTCTGTTCATCCTACTGAATATCTGCAACTGCATCGGGCAAACCATTCATATATCAGGGCGGGCAACCGACCAGCGTACAGGCGAGGCTATCGAATTTGCCAATGTGGTCGCCTTGTCAGATAAGTCTATACCCATTTCTTTTTGTGCCACCGACAGCATGGGTAACTTTACGCTCGCACTGAACGAGGCTACAGACAGCGTACGCCTGCGTGTCACCTGCATCGGCTACCATACATGGGAGAAGACGGTGGCGCTGCCCGCGGAGACTCTGAACCTGCGCCTCAGGCCTGCGGCAGAACGGCTGCAGGAGGTGAAAGTGAAGGGGCGCGCACCCGGCCTGCGTGTAAGGGGTGATACCATTGACTACCAATTCCGTAAGTACACTGACGGCACAGAGACAGTGCTGGCCGACGTGCTGGCAAAACTGCCCGGCATCGAGGTGGACAAGAAGGGACAAGTGAGAGCCAACGGAAAAGCCGTGGAAAAGATCATGGTCAACGGGCAGGATTTTTTCAGCGGGCAGAACGAGCAGGTGACAAAGAATCTGCCCGCCGACTTCGTGGACAAGATCCAACTGAACCAGAATTATAGTGAGTATTCATGGCTCGACGGTTTCAACACGAGGAAAAGCACGGTCATCAACGTGGAGGTGGACTCTGTTCACCGGGGGCGCGTCACAGGCGGCCTTGAAGCGTGGGGAGGCTATCGCGACAAGCATCGGGAGGCCCTGCAGCTCTATTCCTTCGGCTCAAAGGTAATGTGGGGCGTCAATGTCCACGACTTCAATACCGGTGAGGAGATGATGTCACTCATCGACTATGTAAAAACCATAGGAGGCGTAAAGGCATACGCCGATTTCTTCGAGGGCGAGACCAGCGTGGTGGACAACGGCATGTCCACGCTTTCTTATATGGAAAACAGCAACGACACCTGGAAGCGCGACAACAGGACCGTAAGTGCCTCTTTGGCCTGGAATCCTGACGAAGCCACCCGTATCAATGCCTACTGTATCTACAATGGGGAACAAAACTGGGGTGACTATAAGATAGAGAGATTCTTCACTGCCAACGGGACGACCAGCCTGCTGGAACAGACCGACAACAGACAGCGCCACTTCTGCAATTTAGGACTCACCCTCCAACGCCGGCTGTCGCCTTCGGCCTCCCTGTCACTGCGCAGCTATTTCGTTGCCACGCCTCAGAAGGCCGACCATTCCGAGAACAACATTGCATGGAACACCAACGGTAACGGCATCCAGTCCACTACCCTGCTCTCCTTTGCCAAGCGCTGGAGCAATCACACCCTGCTGACCTTTAATGGCAACTACATCCTGTCACACGAATGGCACAGGATTGATACGGCTCACGACAGTCTGATAGCCCTCTCAGCTTCTCCTGTCATGCAACGTCGGACTCTCTCCACCCAACAGGCAAATCTCGGATCCTCACTGGTGAGAAGAATTGCACGGGGATGGCAGCTGCGGGGACACATTGCCTTCAACTGGATGCGAACCGGTGTCAGAGCCAAGTCTAATCAACCTCAATATCGGTGCGACCTGCAAGAGGACATCGCCCAGGCCTATGCTGCCGGCCTGTTCGTCGACAAGACACAAGGAACCGTCAAGACACAAGTGGGTACCGACCTGATAGGGCTTCATACTCACTCCGCCAGCCGTTCCTTTGCCGTCTGTCCGCTTGTCAAATTGGAATGGACGCCTTCGCCCATCCATTCTTTCTCGATCTCCTTCAAGAGGAATGTCAAACGCGACAATGACGAGAAGTTTGCCCGCCTGCTCAGTATTACAGACTATCAGCACGTCAGACGGTTTGATGGAGAAGTGGAATCGTTGCGGCTACACGACAACATTCAATTGACCTATCATTATTTCGACATCATACCCGACTTCACACTGATCGCCTATGCGGGAAGGATATGGACCCACCGTCCTGCTGTGACAAACTACACAACAGACGGAAGTATCACCCTCACGTCTTATTCCGACGGCGACAAAGCCCGTACCGTGAATTACGGCTATCTGAGCGTGAGAAAGGGCTTTCCTTTCCGGGTCATCTTTTCAGGAAAAGTAAATTACCAGCAATCAGACTACCAGACCATTTACAGTAGACAGACCAGTGACGACCGCTGGACACAATGGAGCGGCGAGGGGGCCTTCACCTCTCGGATGAAATGTCCTTTCAATGTGGAAGTGGGCGGCCGGTGGGAATGGAAGGAGAGCCTGACAGGACTCTATGACTATAAGGTTCATCTGGTCTCATGGCAAGCCTATGTGAAGCCGATGGTGACAAAAAAGGGTATATGGGACTTATCCCTACCCTTGACCTATCTCAGCGACAAGGTGAACGGCGAGACGTATCATTATTGGAACCTGTCCCTCTCCGGACACTGGAAGATCGGACGCTTCACACTTCAGATAGAAGCCTCCAATATGTTTTATCTCTCCCATTTCCGCAGGATGAACGTCTCCACTTACCAGGACTATATCGAGACCCGGACGGAAAATTGGATGCCGGGTTTCATCATTGCCGGAGTGAGATGGAGAATCTAGCATGCCCAACAGCACCGCACATTCCCTCTTTCCCCAATCCTAAAGATGCTAAGGCCTGATACGTCTAACGTACAAGACAATTGATTACTTGCAGAGGGGAAGAAACAAAAAAATCGCTGTATGGTCACTTTTCAAAGAAGTGTGCCATACAGCGAATTTGTTTTATTCTAAAGAGGGTGGCAGACATTTCTCTTTTCGTCCTACCATAATTGTTCGACCGTCATACCCGTCTCTACCTTTGTCTCGAATATTCGGGTTACTTCCCGCTTTTCACGCTACCGTTCTTTCCCAGTGTCAGCGTTGACACTTTCAGTGCCTTCTTCGCATGGTCGAAAAGAATGGCAGGATTGATTCTATGCCCTTTAAAGTGTACCTCAAAATGGAGATGCTCTGTCGTGGCACGGCCTGTCCGTCCTGTCAGTCCGATCACCTGTCCGGCTTTCACCTTGTCGCCCACCTTCACCAGATTTTTCGACTGGTGGCTGTACAGCGTCTCAAAGCCGAAAGCATGACGGATCACGATACAATTGCCGTAACCATAGTGTGGTCCGGAGAGCGTCACCACTCCATCGAAGGCCGCAAGGATCTCATCGTTCGGCACGGTTTTGATATCCACACCCGAATGACGGCGACGGCCACCATAAGGACTGATCACATGGCTCTCCGGCAGAGGATAAGCCCAGTGCTCCTCCTCCAGCTCCGACAGATCGAGCTGGAACGTAGCATCGTCTTCGAAAGGATCGTCTGTCACTTCCTCGGGATCGAGACTCGTCACATCATCTTCCTCCTCCTTCACGGAGACATCTACACTATTAGCCTGCTTACGAAAGACAACGACCTGCGGACGGAGTCGGTGACTCTTCACGCTGAGCAGCGTCGACGGATTGATCCAACGTCCATCCACCAGGATCGCCACCATGCAGAACGTGCGGCCGTCCTTGCCGCCTACAATAGCGATTGTCTGGCCGGCCTTCACACGGTCGCCCACTTTCACCAGATTCTGGGCATTATAGGCATAGACCGTCTCCAGGCCATTGTCGTGACGCACGACGATCACATTGCCATAGCCGGCTATGTTGCGTGAGAGACGCACGGTGCCTTGAAACATCGCCTTCACGGCATCTCCCTCTTTTGTCTCAATCTCAATGGCCTGGCTGCCGGCCAGCACGGCCTTGCCGACAGGCAAAGGAAAGCTATAGTCACGGTCCTTCAGACTGGAGAAGTCAATCTCAAAGGCATTGCTACGGGCAAAAAGGTTGGGAGTAGGGATTGAGATCTGCTGTTGTTCCGCAGGAGAGAATACGCGCCGTTGGGCATCAGCCACCATCGACACACATATACATAAAAAGAATAATAAATATCTGAAACTCCTCATAAGTGGTTATAGGTTTATTACGGCTCTGGCTGCTATATATGCGTGCCAGACCCCATTCGTCGCTGCCGACCGTCTTCGCCATAGCCGGCAGCTGTTCAAAGGATTTCTCAAACCGGCCTATTTCAAGATGATGGCAGTGTAGATACGACCGCTGTCCTGTCCGAGCCGTCGGGCAGAGAAATAGTCGGCCACGCTCTCCCACGTACAAATGCCGCTCTGCTGGATATTTGCCTTCAGCACACCGGCGTCCTCCAATTGCAACTCATTGCAGAGCGGAAGGTTGAGATGCCACTTATCGTGCATCTCGGCAATGCGGTCCATATCGTTGTTCAGCTGGCTGAACTGATCGTACAGTTCCTGTCCCACCTCAAAATGGCGGACTGAGATGGCAGGACCAATCACGGCCTTGATCTTTGCCGGATCGCTCTTGTAGCAACGGTGCATCTCCACGACCGCCTTATGGGCAATGCGGTTGAGCGTTCCGCGCCAACCGGCATGGACAGCGGCAGCGGCATGATGCTCCTCATCATAGAGCAATACGGGAACACAGTCGGCCGTCGACACACCGATACAGGCACCTGCCTGATCGGTCATCACACAGTCGGTGTTATCAAGCAGCATCGTCCGGATCTCTGCAGGAAGAGCGAAGAACTCATCGGCTATCATCCTGCTCTCGATGCCGTGCACCTGATGAGGCATCACGAGACGGTCAGTACTGATGCCCAGCTCCCGACAGAGCGCCTTCATATTGGCCTCCACGTGCTCTTCTGAATCACCGCAGTAGCGGTTGATATTCATCTCTCCATAGTTGCCTTCGCTCACGCCACCGTGGCGGGTAGTAGAGAAAGCCATGACGCCTTCTCCTAAATCGTATGTATGAAGTTGTGGTATTCTATCTGTTTGCATTTTTATAGTATTGAAAAAATATCGGGCGGGAAAATGGAAACATCCTTTCGAGTCAGTCTGAAGGCCTCGCCGGCCATGCAGAAAGCCACCTCCAAGGACACAGGGGACCGTCTTATGACCGCCTGCGGACGGATCCGAAGTAGAAATATAACAATGTCCGGAAACTGAACAGGCTGTACTCTGTACAGCCTGCTGATCTCTTATTCGGGGTCGACTATCACACTATCTTCAAAGTCCTCGACATCCTCAAGGTCCTTGTCGTCGATGTATTCGATCTCCTCGTCCTCATCCATTCCCTCGTCGTGAAGCTCCTCACTGAGATGCCCGAGATCCTTATCGCGGTGCACCAGCGTGTCGTTGGCCGTAATCTCCTGGAGCTTGTTGCTCTCTGCATTGAGTTGCTCCCAAAGCACATCTTTCAACTCATCAAGGCCCTGGCCTGTGACAGCAGAGATGAAGACAACCGGCAGATCGGTAGGCAACTCCTCCTGGAGCATCTCTATCAGCTCCTCATCCAGGAGGTCGCTCTTGGTCACAGCCAACACACGATGCTTGTCGAGTAGCTCGGGATTGAACTTGCGCAGCTCATTGAGCAAAATGTCATAGTCGTTCTTGATATGTCCCGTATCGCCGGGAACCATAAAAAGGAGGAGTGAGTTGCGCTCTATGTGGCGGAGGAAGCGCAGTCCCAGGCCCTTTCCCTCGCTTGCACCCTCGATGATGCCGGGAATGTCGGCCATCACGAACGACCGGTTGTCACGATAGCTGACAATGCCGAGTGACGGCTCAAGAGTAGTGAAAGGATAATTAGCTATCTTCGGGCGGGCACTCGAGAGCGTCGATACGAGAGTCGACTTTCCGGCATTAGGAAAGCCGACAAGGCCCACGTCGGCCAGGAGCTTCAGCTCGAGGATAACCGTCCGTTCCTGCATGGGTTCGCCTGGCTGGGCATAGCGTGGTGCCTGATTGGTGGAGGTTCGGAACTGCCAGTTGCCCAGTCCTCCCCTGCCGCCCTTCAGCAGCACGATCTCCTGACCATCATAGGTTACGTCGCAGATATACTTGCCCGTCTCGGCATCGTAGACCACCGTACCACAAGGCACATCGATATACTGGTCCTTACCATCCGTGCCATGGCACTTGTCCCGTCCGCCATTGCCTCCATTCTCAGCGAAGACATGACGCTGGTATTTCAAGTGTAGTAGTGTCCAGTAGTTATGGTTGCCACGCAGGATCACGCTGCCTCCATGACCGCCGTCTCCTCCATCAGGCCCGCCGTTGGGCTGGTACTTCACGTGACGCAGGTGCATGGAGCCTTTTCCGCCCTTGCCCGAGCGGCACACAATCTTCACGTAGTCTACGAAATTTGAATCCATGATAATAAATAAAATGTGGGATTGAAAAGAAAGCGGGTAAGCCGGCTGTCGGGTCGGACTGCATATAGAGTGTAGTGCTGTCCTGCCGACATCCCGGCTTACTCGCCGTCGTGGAAAAAGGATTAAAGGCTGTCGATCACGCTGCAGATATCTGCAAAAATGCGGTCGAGCTCACCCAGTCCGTTAATATGGTGATGGATACCTTCCTTCTCGTACCAGTCGATGAGCGGAGAGGTCTGGTTGTGATAAACGGTGAGACGCTTCTTGATAGTCTCCTCATTGTCGTCGCTGCGGCCGCTGAGCTTTCCACGGAGGATCAGACGCTTCATCAGCTCATCCTCGGGTACATCCAGCTCGATCATGGCAGCCACCTTGTGGCCACGCTCAGCCAGCATCTTCTTCAGAGCCTCAGCCTGCGGAATGGTGCGGGGGAAGCCATCGAAAATCACGCCCTTGTGCTCCTTGCCGAAGCTATCGTATACCGATGCGAGAATGTTGACCATCAGCTCATCGGGAATGAGCTGGCCATTGTCGATGTAGCCCTTGGCCGTCTTGCCCAGCTCTGTGCCGTTCTTGATCTCATTGCGCAGAACATCGCCAGTGGAAATGTGGTTGAAGCCATACTTGGCGATCATCTTGTCGCTCTGTGTGCCCTTGCCTGAACCCGGGGCACCGAAAATTACAATATTCTTCATTTTTGTTTTATTTGTTTGTGTGTAAACTCACTTTTTACTCAACAATCGTATAAATCTCGGGTAAGTTGCGTCCTTGTTGGTCATAGTCGAGACCGTAGCCGACAATAAAGTCATTGGGGATCTCCATAGCGGCATAATCGATCTGAAGGGGCACCTTCAGCTTACCGGGCTTCACCAGAAGCGTACAAATATGCAAGGACGCTACGTGGTATGCGCTGAGTTGTTCTATCATCTGCATCATCGTAGTACCGGTGTCGACAATATCCTCTACGATGACCACATCACGACCTTCCAGATCTTCATTGATGCCGATCACCTCCTTTATCTTACCCGTCGAGTTTGTTCCTTCGTAGGAAGACAACTTGACGAACGATATTTCAGAAGGAATCGTCACCATACGCATCAGATCAGCCGCAAACATAAAAGAGCCATTCAGCACAGCCAGAAAAAGCGGATTCTTGCCGGCCATGTCGTGATTGATCTTGTCGGCCACAGCCTTCACACGCGAATGGATCTCCTCAGCAGAGATGAACGGACGGAACGTTTTGTCCTTAATTTTGATAAAGCTCATAAGGAAACGGATTAAATTGGTGCGACAAAATTACGAAAAACTATTGGAACTAAAGGGGTTAAACACATAGTTTTTTATAATTCCTATAAAAAAGGAGGAAGAGGCCTCCCGAGTTTCCAATCTTTTGCTTAACTTTGCCGTTGTTATGAAGATATTCACAGCTGCTCAAACTCACGAGTTAGATAAATATACGATCGAGCACGAACCCATCGAATCCATCGACCTGATGGAACGTGCCGCCAAAGCCCTCACCCGTGCCATCATGGATGAGTGGACCGAACGTACACCCATAGTCGTCTTTGCCGGACCGGGGAACAATGGAGGCGATGCCCTCGCCGTGGCCCGCATGCTGGCAGCTCAGAACTACAAGGTGACTGTTTTCCTTTTCAATATCCACGACCAGCTCTCCGAAGACTGCGAGACAAACAAGAAGCGTCTGCTCGCCGCCAAAAACATAGAGAAATTCACGGAGATCAATGTCAATTTCGATCCTCCTGAGCTGACCGCGGATACTCTCGTCGTCGACGGCCTTTTCGGTTCTGGCTTGAACAAGCCTCTCATCGGTGGATTTGCCACACTGGTGAAATACATCAACCAGAGTCCGGCTAAGGTCGTATCTATCGACATTCCCTCGGGACTGATGTGTGAGAACAACACCTACAACATCAAGAACAATATCATCCAGGCCGACCTGACGCTCACGCTTCAGCAGAAGAAGCTCTCCATGCTGATGGCCGACTGCCAGCCCTATATCGGCAGACTCCGCGTGCTTGACATCCGTCTCAGTCAGAAATACATTGCTGAGACAGAGACCGCCTGCCGCATCATCGAAGAACAGGATGTGCGGTCCCGTATGCTGCACCGCAGTGAGTTCGCCCATAAAGGTACCATGGGCACCGCCCTGCTCATCGCCGGCTGCTATGGCATGGCCGGTGCTTCCATACTGGCTACGAGAGCGTGTCTCAGAGCAGGTGTAGGAAAAGTAATCACACATACTCCGAAACGCAACTATGCCATCATGCAGACCGCTATCCCCGAGGCACTCGTACAACTCGACCGCGAAGAGGCCTATTTCTCGGAGGGTGTACCTACCGACTACTACGACGCCGTGGGCATCGGACCGGGACTGGGACAAAGCGAAAACACAGCCATCGCACTGATCGGACAGATACGACGCACTACCTGTCCCATCGTCCTTGATGCCGACGCCATCAATATTCTGGCCAATCATCAGGCATGGCTGCAACAACTGCCCAAGGGCATCATCCTCACACCCCATCCGCGGGAATTCGACCGGCTGCAAGGCTCAACAAGCAACAGCGACTATGAACGCCTCACCCATGCCAGCCAGCTGGCCGAGCACCTTCAGGGATACATCCTCCTCAAAGGCCACTACTCCGCACTCTGCCTGCCTAACGGTAATATTCTCTTCAACTCCACAGGCAACGGAGGAATGGCAACTGCCGGCAGTGGTGATGTCCTGACAGGCATCATCACCGCACTGCTCGCACGCGGCTACAACAGACAGGATGCCTGCCTCGTCGGCATGTATCTCCATGGACTGGCCGGTGATCTGGCAGCCAAGGATCTCGGACGCGAGAGCCTCACAGCCAGTGACCTGATCAGCTATCTGCCCAAGGCCTTCCTTAGATTAGAAGATTAACGACTATGAAACATTTTATCCTTACCTCGGCATTGGCTCTCTCCTGCCTGGGCTTGCACGCCCAAAGCGAGGAGGGCATCCGCTATGCACTGCCGATGACAGCAATGCACTTCACGGTGACGTTCGAGAAAACGGTCTATACACCCGGTGAATACGCAGAATACACCCGTCGCTTCCTGCGCAAGGACGTGTCCCTGCAGCCACAGACGACCTACCGCATCCTCGACATCAAGATGGTGCCGAAGGCTGTCATTGACACTAGTAAGCAGTTCACCCTGCTCCTGGACAAGAAACGCAGTATCACCACCGTCGACCGGACAGCCGACGGACGTCTGTTGGCCATCAACACGACCAATCCGGCAGCAAAAAACGCTGACGATGCCCTGGCCTGCAACACGGTGACCCTCTCCGGACAACACGCCGCACCGCTCAACCCGCGCGACTATATGACCGAAGATATTCTCCGCGCAGGCAGCACAGCCAAGATGGCGGAGCTCTCCGCACAGGAGATCTACGACATACGCGACAGCCGCAACACCCTCTCACGGGGAGAAGCAGACAACCTGCCCAAAGACGGAACACAGCTACGGATGATGTACAATCATCTCGACCTGCAGGAACAGGCCCTCACACAGCTCTTCGAAGGCATCACCGTGAAGGACACCCTGGCCACATCGTTCGACTTCATTCCCCGGAAAGAAGGCAAGACCGTACTATTCCGCTTCGGCAAGCAGCTCGGGCTCGTCGGCAGCGACGACCTCGGAGGCGAGCCGTACTACCTCACCATCGTAGACACCCACAAGGGCGTTACCCCCGCTCCTGTCGCAGAAGAAGACAAAAAGAAAGAGGATAAGAACGACATCGGACTGCGCACAGCACTCCCAGGAAAGGCAACAGCCACCCTTTCCTCCCTCAACGGCACCGTGGACAGCTATGAGTTGCTCCTACCCCAATTCGGAACAGTAGAGAACCTCAGCGGTGAGCTCTTCGGCAAGAAACTGTCGGCCCAGCTCATCCTCGATCCTATCACAGGAGCTGTCATCAGTGTCAAGCAGTTCACACCCGACAATAAATAGGCTCTCAAAAAACTATTATCCAATAAATGCTATTTAAGGCATCAACTATTTAGCAAGAATTTAAATTCGCAAATATCTAAAAAGGGCAGCCTGCCGATATGTGGGCTGCCCTTTTTAGAATAATATAAATCCCACAAAAGGTCACACTATATTATACTATTAACGTATCATCCTATAAGATCCGGGAACAAAATCGGCTCACCCGATGAATATAGGGGATTGTTTAGCTGGGGCCCGAAAAGGACATCATATCCTTGCAAGACCGGACGACAAGTCTGGGATGATGCTGAAGCCGTGAACATCTGTACAGCCTTAACATGATCTAAAAACAAGAAATATTCTTGACACAACCAAAAACTTTTCGGCCTCTTGTGTCTTTATCATCCGTCTGTTGAAACGATTCGGAGGGCCGGGC
>ERZ779913.204-NODE-204-length-28830-cov-8.18877_pt1 | contig 28830 bp, 25 predicted proteins | sample MGYA00511547_ERZ779913 | MGnify/ENA primary metagenome ERZ779913 (study PRJEB29588, sample SAMEA2149539) | human gut metagenome | biome: human gut; feature: human-associated habitat; material: faeces | place: Denmark | collected 2008/2010 ...
GTACTGGACAAGACCAAGATAAAGCAGACTTTCGGACTGAAGATTCCTTACTGGATAGACTCGCTGAAAGCATGTATGAGCAACATGGGAGTGCTTAAATAAATCATCACAAACAAAAAAACAATCATGGAAAATTTTAAACGCAATATAATCGTAACCGGTGGAGCGGGCTTCATCGGCAGTCATGTGGTACGTCTGTTTGTCAACAAGTATCCGGAATACCACATCATCAATCTGGACAAGCTGACATATGCGGGAAACCTCGCCAACCTGAAGGATATAGAGGACAAACCGAACTATACGTTTGTAAAGGCTGATATCTGCGACTATGAGAAGATACTGGAGCTGATGCAGCAGTATCACGTAGACGGTATTATTCATCTGGCTGCCGAAAGTCATGTAGACCGTAGCATCAAGGATCCGTTTACATTTGCACGTACCAACGTAATGGGTACACTGAGCCTGCTTCAGGCTGCAAAGGTGTACTGGGAAAGCCTGCCTGAAAAATACGAGGACAAGCGTTTCTATCACATTTCTACCGACGAGGTGTACGGTGCCTTGAAACTGACACATCCGGAAGGCGTGAAACCACCGTTCACCACAAAAGCCTCATCGGGCAAGCATCATCTGGCTTATGGCACAGAGTTCTTCTATGAAGATACAAAATACAATCCCCACAGCCCGTATTCGGCTTCGAAAGCCAGCAGCGACCACTTTGTACGTGCCTTCCACGATACATACGGCATGCCGACCATCGTAACGAACTGTTCGAACAACTACGGTCCGTATCAGTTTCCAGAAAAGCTGATTCCACTGTTTATCAACAATATCCGTCACCGCAAACCGTTGCCTGTATACGGCAAGGGTGAGAATGTGCGCGACTGGCTGTATGTGGTAGACCATGCGCGTGCCATCGACGTGATTTTCCACAACGGAAAGATTGCTGAAACTTACAATATCGGTGGTTTCAATGAATGGAAGAATATCGACATCATCAAGGTGGTTATCAACACGGTAGACCGTCTACTGGGACGCCCGGAAGGAGCCGACATGGACTTGATCACCTACGTAACCGACCGTCCGGGACACGACATACGTTATGCCATCGATTCCACCAAGCTGCAAAAGGAACTGGGCTGGGAACCGAGTCTACAGTTTGAAGAGGGTATTGAAGAGACCGTGAAATGGTATCTGGATAATCAGGAATGGATGGACAATGTAACCAGCGGTGATTATCTGAAGTATTACGAAGAAATGTATAAGAATCGTTAATCGATCACACAAAACAGCAAGAGCATAGTCGGATTTAATACCCGATTATGCTCTTGTCCCAAATATCATTTTTACGGATGAGCGGATCATTAAAAAATAAAACGGTTAAAGGAGTTGTTTGGAGTACACTGGAACGTTTCTCCGTTGCTGGGGTCAACTTTGTTTTTGGATTAATACTTGCACGATTATTGATGCCATCCGATTATGGTGCCATTGCCATGCTTGCAATATTTATGGCTATTGCACAGACTTTTATCGACAGTGGATTTTCAAATGCTTTGATACGAAAACAGAATAGAACAGAAACGGACAATGCTACTGCTTTTTACTTTAATATAGGCGTTGGGTTGGTTGCTTATTTCTTACTATATCTCGTAGCGCCTTACATTGCACAATTTTACAATGCCTCTATTCTAACCTCATTAACACGCATTATGGGTTTGAATTTATTGTTCAATTCCCTTTGTGTTGTACAGCAAGCGTTATTGACTGCATGTATTGATTTCAAGACTCAAGCAAAAATATCATTAAGTGCAGCAATTGTTTCCGGCCTTGTAGGAATTGGGTTTGCTTATGCTGGCTATGGAGTATGGGCTTTAGCTATTCAATCTGTTTTAGCTTCCATCATACGCACGATTTTACTTTGGATATTGGCTAAATGGCGTCCAAAAGCGAGGTTTTCTAAACAATCATTTCACAGTCTTTTTGGCTACGGTTCTAAACTTCTTGCGTCAGGGCTTCTCGATACTATATATAACAATCTTTATACTATCGTTATCGGCAAACGTTTTTCAGCTGCGACATTAGGAGTTTACTCCAGATCTGATCAATGGGCCAACTTTTTAGCAGTAAATATAACAGGTATCCTTCAACGAGTTACATTTCCTGTACTTAGCACAATTCAAAGCGAGGATGAACGATTACGTACAAATTACCGTAAATTTCTTCGGATTTCCGGATTCGTTGTTTTTCCTTTAATGATAGGGTTGGCTGCCGTTGCTTCCCCTCTTACACGATTTATTCTTACAGACAAGTGGGTAGATAGTATTCCATTGATTCGCATTTTATGTTTTGCATTGATGCTCTATCCTATACATGCCATTAATTTAAATTTACTACAAGTCAAAGGCCGTTCCGATTTGTTTTTACGACTTGAAATTTATAAAAAAATACTAGGTGTTGCTACGCTTTGCGTAACTATTCCAATGGGCATAACTGCCATGTGTGCCGGTCGAGTTTTCACGTCGTGGGTTGCACTCGTAATGAATACATATTACACAGGAAAATTAATTCATTTAGGATTCTTTCAGCAACTGAAAGACTATATGCCAACACTTCTTAACAGTTTCGTCATGGGTACTATAGTTTATGTTGTAACTCTTGTAGTTCCTGGTTCAGGTATGCAGCTTCTTACAGGTATCGTTGTTGGAGCAACCTATTATATCGTTTCTAACTCTTTGTTTAAGACTATGGAATGGAAAGAAATTAAATTGATTATTAAACGAAAATAAAATATAAATAGAATGAAAACAATTACAGTGACCTCTCCTTTGTTGCCCGATTTGGAGGAGTTTAATAAAATTTTAAAAGAGATTTGGGCCAATAAATGGATTACTAACAACGGTAGTTTTCATAAACAACTTGAGAAAGAGCTTGCCGCTTATCTCAAAGTTCCCTATATAAGTCTTTTTACTAATGGTACATTGCCGCTGATCACAGCTCTTCAGGCACTGCGTATTACTGGTGAGGTTATCACTACGCCGTATAGTTTTGTTGCAACTACTCATTCTTTATGGTGGAACGGAATTAAGCCAGTATTTGTTGACATCGATTTGGCAACTGGAAATCTTGATCCTAACAAAATCGAAGCTGCTATCACTCCGAGAACCACAGCCATCATGCCGGTGCATGTTTACGGCCAACCTTGTGATACCAAACGTATTCAGGAGATTGCAGATAAATATGGATTGAAGGTTATCTACGATGCTGCTCATGCATTCGGAGTGGAAGTCAATGGTGAAAGTATTTTAAATGCTGGTGATATGTCTACACTCAGCTTTCACGCTACTAAAGTGTACAATACAATAGAAGGTGGTGCAATGGTGATGCATGATGAACAGACTAAAAAACGAATAGATTATTTGAAAAACTTTGGTTTTGCTGGAGAAACAACAGTTATCGCCCCGGGCATTAATAGTAAAATGGATGAAATTCGTTCTGCTTATGGATTGTTGAATCTTCGTCAGGTAGATGCTGCTATTGAAGCGCGTCACCAAGTTGCAATCAAATATCGCAAAGCCTTACGCGATGTAGAAGGTATTACTTTCTTCGATGATATGCCAGGCGTAAAGCATAACTATTCCTATTTCCCCATCTTTGTGGATGCTGAGAAATATGGCATAACTCGTGATGAACTTTATTTTAAAATGAAAGAACACGATGTTCTTGGTCGCCGTTATTTTTATCCTCTCATTAGTACATTCTCCACTTATCGTGGATTGGAAAGTGCAAAGCCAGAATTATTGCCTAATGCTCATAAAATGGCGGATACGGTCATTTGTCTACCGATGCATCATGCATTAAGAAAGAATGATCTTGAACGAGTACTTGAACAAATTGTAAAATAGATGGAAAAAAATATATATATATTAGGAGTTGGACACAATACTTGTGTTTATATAGATTTAGTACAGGCTTGTGGTTATAACATAAAAGGTTTATATCATTATAATGGCGAACGAACAGGTGAATTTGACCATGGATTCCCTATTTTAGGTTCTTTTGAAGATTTATTTAAATTAGAATCTCTCCAAGGAATGAATTTTGCGTTAAGCCAAGGAGATAATAAAATTCGATCTTCTATTTTCAATAAAATTAAAGAGAAAAATGGGAATATTCCAACTTTAGTTCACCCGACAGCAAACGTGTCACCATTTGCAAAAATAGGTCAAGGGGTAGTTATTCATATAAATTCTGTAGTACATCCAGATGTGTCAATTGGAGATAATACAGTCTTAAGCTATAATGTTAGTATTACTCATTCCAGCACAATTGGGAAAAATTGCTATATTGCATTAGGTGCTTTAATTGGGGCCTATGTTAATATACACGATAATGTTTTCATTGGTATAGGTGCAAATCTAATCAGTGGAAAAGTAAATGATGTTGGCAATAATGCTTATATTGGAGCTGGTGCTCTTGTTACAAAATCGGTTGAGGCATATACTGTAGTGGCTGGTTTTCCTGCAAAAATTATTAAGACCTTAAAAGATGAATAAGACCCCACTTGTAAGCATTTGTAGTTTAACTTATAATCATGCCCCTTACATTCGCCAATGTTTGGACGGGCTGTTGATGCAGCAAACCAACTTCCCGTTTGAGATTATCATTAATGACGATTGTTCTACGGATGGAACAACTGAGATCATTCGCGATTATGCCGAGAGGTTTCCGGAGATTATTAAACCTATTTTTCATGAAGAAAATCAATATCAGAAAGGGTTACGGGGTTTTTTCCAGAAATTTGTTTTTCCAAAAGCTCAAGGCAAATACATTGCTCTTTGCGAAGGTGATGACTATTGGACCGACCCGCTGAAACTACAAAAGCAGGTTGATTTTCTCGAATCGCATCTGAACTATGGTATGGTTTATACTGATATTAATGAATATTCACAAAAGACACGAAAATTTTTAAACAAACGACATAAAATAAAATCAGGAGAATGTTTTTCTGATCGGATAAATGACAATATTGATACATCTCTACTGACATTGTGTTTTAGGAGGCATATTATTGAAGAACTGCCTAAAGTTGACACAAAGAAATATTTTACTGGAGATATTTTTCTAACGCTATATATAACATCCAAATACAAGATCTATGGATTTAATGAGAAAATGTGTACTTACCGTATATTAGAAGAATCTGCATCCCATCATATAAATAGGGATATTTTTAGAGATTCTAAAATAGCTTATCAGGTATCAAATACATATCTTTATTTCATTAATCATACATCAAAACAAATTGAGAACTACGACTCTATTTGCTTTAAACATTATTCTAGGGTTTTAAGGTATCACTTAATTTATAATAATCTAAAAGAATTTCAGCAAATACAAAGAAACATCAGTGGTCTAAAACTTGATAATAAACAGTTTTTGCAAAAATTAATTTTTATTTTTTTACAAAATTCTCTTGTTTTTAAGATATTTAGAATAATTTATATTTTTTGTAATAAATGAGGAAAATATCAGTCATTGTTCCTGTTTACAAAGTAGAAAAATACATTTCAGAATGTATTGAAAGCATTTTGAGACAGTCGTATTCTAATATAGAATTATTGTTGGTTGATGATGGAAGTCCGGATAATAGTGGGATAATATGTGATAACTATGCCACTATTGACAAACGTGTTCGTGTTATACATCAATCAAATCAAGGAGTGAGCCGAGCACGCAATGCAGCTCTTCGTATAGCCAAAAGTGAGTGGGTCACATTTGTTGATTCAGATGATACAATAAACACCGATTATATAGAAAACTTAGTCAGAGCTAATCCTACATTCGATAGACGGACGTTAGCCGTAAGTGGAGCAACAAGAATTGATAGAAATACCCAAATATGTAAATGGAAAGAAGAATTTGACAATAGAAAAATTTCACTTATGTCACTTTCAAAAAAAGATTATCAGATGTTGGATTCTATATTATTGTTTGGAACTATTCTTGGAAAACTATACAATTTGGAAATTATCCGATCAAAAAGTATTCAATTCAATGAGTGTCTTTCACTCAATGAAGATCAATTATTCTTTTTTAAATATCTTAAATACATAAATGAAATAGTTTCTAATGACAATGTCGGTTATAATTACTATTTTGATGGGAACTCTTCTCTATCAACAAGTCGCTACCCTTATAGTAAACGCATAAATGCTTATAAAGAATTACATCAGGCATATGAAGCATTTTTAAGTAGATTCCAATTACAACCAACGGTCTTAAAAAAGACATCATCAATGGTTTGTAGCGTGTATTTGGATGCCATTAAAAGTTGCTATGTTATGCATGAGAACAAGTCTGTTTGTTTGAATGTTTTAAAACATCTTAATAAAAAAGAAATATATGATTGGTATTCACCAAGTTCTAAACAAGGCAAGGTTTTTAAGACTATTATTTTCTTTCCCAATTTTATCATACACGTAATGCTGAAATTAATAATTAGTTAATATGAAAATAGCTTTTATTCTATCATATGCCTCATTTTCTCCTACTAATGGTATAGTTAGCCAAGGACTAACATGGAAAGAAGGATTGGAGAGTTTAGGTCACGAAATTGTACTTATTAATATGTGGGATAAAAATGACTGGAAATCATTTGATGGAATACTCTTTTTCGGTTTCAATGTCTATGCTTGCGAATTCATTAATGTTGTTAGCAAAGTCAATTCCAATATTCTTGTTGCTCCTATTCTTGATCCCAATTACAGTATTACAACTCTTAAAATTTATACTCATTGGGGGAGTCACAAACTTCGCCTTACTAATCCGTTTTATAGTCTTAGAAGTGTAAAAGAAAAAATCAAAACAGTGTTAGTTCGTTCCGATTTTGAGAAAAAATATATAGTGGAAGGGTTTGGTTTTCCGGTGGAAAAATGTAAGATTGTCCGTTTGTCTTACGGAATAACGCTCCCCAAAAAGCAACACCAAAAAGAACCTTTTTGCTTGCATATCAGTTTGCTTTGTGATAAGCGTAAAAACGTAAAACGGCTAATAGAAGCTGCAAAGAAATATAATTTCCGCCTCATTCTTGCAGGGAAACTACGTAATCAGGAAGAACAACAACTTCTTAATTCTTGGATAGGTAATGCTGATAATATTGAATATCGTGGCTTTATTTCGGAAGAGGAAAAAATGGATCTCTATTCTCGTGCAAAAGTATTTGCTTTACCTAGTACGAATGAAGGCGTAGGTATTGTTGCACTTGAAGCTGCTGCAATGGGGTGCGATATTGTTATTACTAAGTTCGGAGGTCCTCATGAATATTATGAAAACAAAGCAAAAATTGTTGATCCCTATAACATAGACGAAATAGGTCAAGCTGTTAAATATTTCATAGATGGCAATACTTATCAGCCAGAATTAGCTGAATTTGTAAATGCTGAATACTCTCGAAAAAATATATCACTCTTATTAGTCCAAGCTATCCAACAATGATGCTTCGAAAACTTTCAAATAAAAATATTGCTACATTTTATCTGATCCTTTTTTCTTTTCAATATGTACTTGTTGAAGGAAATGGAGTTAGTATGGTTAAATTTGCCGCAATGCTTTTTTGTCCCTTTGTTCTATTAATGCGTAGTCCTAAAATTACATCGGCTATGTTTTGGGGCGGATTGTATTATTCTTGTGTAGTACTATTAGCATCTTTACATCCTGAATCTTTTAGAGTTTCAACATTAATCTACTTGTTGGCATTATTGTCAATGTTTATCATGTACTATAATTTAATATATATTGAACATGCTTTAAACAATGAAAATTTCATCAAAATAATCAAGGGGATTTTATATGCCTATGCTATTGTGATCATTGTTCAACAGTGTTTTAAAATGGTAGGAATTGTACCTTTTACTTTAATAAATCTAAATTACTACGATTCACGGACGCTGTTATGTGTCAACGGGTTAGCCATTGAACAATCACATTCAGCACGAATAATGACAATTCTTTTTCTTGCCTTACTAAGAATGTTAGAAGTCAAACATAATTCAAATAAACTTAGCTTTACAATTGTTTACTCTGAACTAAAATTGCTCTTTTTTTTATTTCTTTGGACAATGCTAACAATGGGAAGTGCTACAGCATATGTAGGCATCATTATACTTGCATGTTACTTCCTTAAAAATAAATACATTTATTATATTATTCCTATCGTTTGTATATGTGTTCTTATTGGTCCATATATTGACTTTGGTCCAATAAATCGTGTAATAAATTTGGCGACATCATTCGTAACATTTGATACGCAACAAATGATTCAAGCAGAAAGTAGTGGAGCAAGTCGAGTATTTGCTTTAATAAATACATTGACACACCTTAATATCTTTGATATTAATACGTGGATAGGAAATGGTGTAGATTCCGCAATCTCAAAAGGATTTTTATCAGATGAAAGCCAATACATAAGTGTAATTACTGATTATGGTCTTATTTCATATATAATAGGGCTAATTTTTATCTTCAGATGTTCTATAAAGAATATAATTTCTCTTGAAACATTTATATTTATATTCCTTTTGGGGGCCGGACTAAACAATGTTTATTATATTTGGTTTACAATGATGATTTTTTCAACCACGAAATTTTTCTGTTTGAAACATATTACTATATTATGAATAAACTAACTCTTGCTATCTGCTTATATAATGCAGAAGCATATATAGCAGAAACACTTCAAAGTGTCATGCAACAAACCATGCAAGATTTTCATTTACTGATTGTAAACGATTGTAGCACGGATAAAAGTGTGGAAGTGGTAACACAATTCTTCGCAAATCATCAACGGCATTATGAACTTATTACGTTCGAAAAAAATCAAGGGATTGGCTATGCACGCCATTTTGCCGAACGACATGCAACGACACAATATATGATGTTTCTGGATGCTGACGACATATTAAGGTCCAACGCTATTGAAACAATGTTTTCTAAAATAACGTCTGACAATGATTTAATGGCTGTAGGATGCTATTTAGAGTATATAGATGAAAAAGGAAAGAAAATTGGTGGAGGATTGTTTTTAGGTGAGACAACCAAAGAAGGTTTTTATGAAAAAGCGAAAAACAAAAAATTGATATTTATGCAGCCAACTGCTATCTACGATCGGAAATTGGCATTGTCGGTAGGCGGTTATCAAATTGATGGTTACCCGAAAGGTTGGCCTCGTTATCAGGATTATTGTGAGGATCTTGATTTGTGGACTCGCATGAGTGATCTTTATAAAGATAGAAAAGCCATCATTGTTGTACCGAAAGTACTTTGTAGCTATCGAAAAGGAGGAGGATTGTCATCATCAACATTCAATATGATTCTTAAGATGCGCTATACAAAAATGAATTTGTTACGTCGGAGAAATGGAGAAAAAGAGCTGACTTTTATAGAGTTTTATAATAGACTTTCTTTTAAAGAATTAAATAGCTATAAGCGAGATGCAAAAGCGGCCGATACTTTGCGCAATGGAGTATTTTATTTGAAACGCAAAAACATAGTAAAGGCTACGTGGCTAATATTACAGTCAATATGGTACAGACCAACATATATAATAGACAAATTAAAAAACAATTCAGGATTTAAAAAATAAGTGTATTATGAATGAAACAAAACAATTGCCTATAGTAGTACCTGCTGTATTTGAGTATTTAAATAAAAATACAACATATGCAGTATTAAGAAACGCTGATGGCTTACCTTATCATAATAAGAGCCGAGACATTGATATCCTGATTCCTTATAAACAATATAAATCTGCAAAAAAAGATTTAACTAAAATCATCATTGATTTAGATTTTAAAATCATAACTTTTTTTGAGAGTGAAAGAATCTGTACTTTTGTGTGTGGAAAAGTCGATGCAACTACTGTGGATTTAGTCCAATTTGACTTTTTCTTTCACACTTCAGCATATGGAGTCATTCTCTTTGAAGCTAATAAAGCGTTGGAAACTCGAATTTTCAATGGTAACATTTATCATGTGACAAAAGAATATGAGTTTCTTGATAAATACTTGTATCTAAAATATATAGGACAGTCCTACCCTAAAAAATATAGAGAACTTGAAAAGTCTATGTTTGCTAATCCAAATTTAAATAACATCCTTGAAACATATTTTGGATTACACAATTATACAGATTTAAAGAATCTTTCAACAAAAGATTTCAGACAATTAATTAATACCCGAAATAAAAAATTATTTTTTAAAAAGCATGTTCTAAACAAACTATCTTTCCAATATCACTATCTTAAAAATAAAATTTTTCCTAAAGGATATAGTATTGGCTTCACCGGACCAGATGGTGTTGGAAAGACAACTGTCATAGAATTATTATCTGCTACATTAAGTTCTGTATATTCAAAGATAAATTTATATCATTTTCGTCCACTTTTAATAGGAAATCTTAGTGAAGTAGCACACAATGCTGGTTTAAAAAAAAACGTAGACCGTAATTTTGATAAGCCACACAGAGGGAAAAAAACGAATGTCTTGAGTTCTTTTTTAAGAATTTCCTATTACTCATTAGATTATATATTAGGATATAATAAGACAATTAGAAAGCATACAGAAATGCGTCAGATCGTCATCTTTGATCGTTATTTTACCGATATTATTTGTGATAGTCGAAGATGTCGGATTTTTTTAAGTTATAAGTTCCTCTATTGGTTCGGAAAACTGTTCATACCATCGCTTGATTATAACATTCTACTCACAGCTCATTCGGAAACAATATTAGCACGAAAACGTGAACTCAATGGATCAGAAATAAAAACTATTAATACTATAATTGATTATTTATCAGAAAAAAAAGACTATAAAAAAATTCTGAATGAGCAGACTCCGGAAGAAGCTGTTGCTAAAATTCTCAATTATATTTTTGAAAATCAACACAAAAATAATATACGTAGATTGCAATAATGAAAAAACAAAAAATATTCGTATCGGCTTATGCCTGTGAACCGGGATTAGGTAGCGAGATTGGCGTAGGTTGGCATTGGGTTTTAGAAATGTCGAAATATTTTGATTTATGGGTGCTAACTCGTCGCAGTAACCAGCATACCATTGAACCGTGGGTTGTGGAACATCCGGAATACAATCATATCTGCTTTCTCTATTACGACCTTCCGAAGTGGGCACGTTTTTGGAAAAAAGGTATGCGTGGTGTCAGACTATATTATACGCTTTGGCAATGGCTCACAGATAGCATTGTACGACGTACAATGCAGGAAAACGACATCGAAATATATCATTTGCTGACTTACGGAAATGCGTTGTGGCCTGTGAGTAGCTACGGAAAAAAGCAATGTTTTATTTGGGGGCCAACAAGTGCAGGAACAATTATACCTAAAGACTTTACCCGACATTACCGCTGGAAAAGTCGTCTAAAAGAAATGGTGCAACGATTGATAAAAAGGACTTTGTTTCTTAACTTTGGTTTTCGTTCGAGATGTAAATATGCTAACTTGATTCTATGCAAGACTGACGATACGATTCAGTGTGTACCTTTGAAATATCAGGATAAATGCAAACAGTTTACGGACGTAGCTGTCGAGTTGAAAGATGTAGGTCAATACAAACTGAAAGCCGACAACAATACAATTGATTTTTTAGCTGCGGGTACTCTCGTGGGCTGGAGGAATTTTGATGTATTGATTGATGCGTTTTCCGAAGCATTAAAAGAAAATCAATCTATTCGACTTCGTATTCTTGGTGATGGTGATGAAAGAGATAATTTGAAAAGAATGATAAAAGAAAAAGGAGTTAGTAATTTTATTGAGATGGTTGGGCAAGTTAAAATGGATGTTTACAATCAATATATGGCTCAGTGCGATGTTGTTATTAATCCATGTTTTCGTGAAGGGGCCGTAACTGTTTCGTTTGACTCTATGGCATTCGCAAAGCCGTTGATTTGTTTTGATACGAAAGGGTATACTTATTACTTTGATGAAGAATATAGCCGTGTCCTTAAGAATGTAAAAACGAGAAAAGAAGCGATATCTCGACTTAAAGAAACGATTTTGGAATTAACTAACAAAGATTTGAGGTTTAAATTAGGCAATATAGCAAAAGAACGGAGCGTGCAATTTGATTGGTCTCACAAAGGAGAAAAAATTTACCAAGAAATTAAAAACTGCTATAATGGTTGGACAAGAAATAAATAGCCTTATTGGACATATTTTCCAGATAGGTGTGGGGGGGGGTATTTTGGAAGATACATAATACAGTAGGACAACAATGGATTTTTCCAAGGAAACATACAAAACGCTTTTTATCACTTTTCCAACCTTCTTCAATGAAAGGAAAGATTGTTTCTAAATTATTGCCATACTTACACTTTATGCCTTTTATTGCTTCGAAAATCAATGCTCAGGCCATTTCAATGGATTTGCATCCCTCCATAAAAAATACTATTTGTAAATCATTTGGAGTAATAAACTTTGAATATGGTATATTTTGTGGTTCCCCTGGTAAACATCAGAAGATAACTTTAATGATAAATCAAGGTAAAAGGTGTTTGGGGTATTGTAAAGTGACTGATAATCCAGAGGTTTTTTCTATTTTTCAAAAAGAATCAGCAGATTTGATCTATTTGAAATCGAAAAGGGTAGGTTGTATTCCGGAGATATTGTTTGTTAATGAGATAAAAGAATTACCAACGGTGTTTTTATTTGTGCAAACGACTATACGTGAGGGAGTTATTAGAACGGCTACTATAAATGATTCGTGTGTATTTGATTTTGTCCTACAAATGTATAATTTGACTAAGAACAAAATGGCGTATGTAGAAAGCGATTTTACACAATCTCTTCAAGTTCTGAAAAGTTATATTTATTTATTTAAAACGAAAGAGCAACAATATATTTTTCATGCAATTAGTGAAGTTGAGAAAAATCTTATCAGACCTTCGTTTTATTCTGCTTATCATGGTGATTTTACTCCTTGGAACTGCTATATAGTAGATAAAAAGTTATTTGTTTTTGATTTTGAGTATTTTCAGAAATATACCGTTCCTTATTTGGATTATTTCCACTTTTTTACGCAAGCATGTATTTATAATAAGTATATGGAGGCGGATAGTATTTTTAAAGAATATTTGAAGAATAGAGAATTGATTCAAGTAAAAATTGGTGATGCTGACTTTTATTATACTTGCTATTTGTTAAACGTAATGGCATTTTATTTAGAACGGGATAAAGGATTTTTGAATGAAAGGATTGAATCTTGTTTTAAAATATGGATTGAGTTAATTAAACTACTAAATTATGAGTTTATTGCATGATGTACTGAGTAAAATTGTTACACGGATTAAAGGAGAACCATTTAGTTTGGATAAAAATATTCCGATGGGTTATCTTTTTTCTTTCTTTTCACGGAAAGCGTGGTATTTAATCGTTGGAATGTGGAAACTTCGTAAAATTGGGAAATGTTTCGTTCAGCCGTCAAGTAAAATAAGATGTACTTCAAAAATACGTGTGGGAAAGAATCTAAATATAGATAGATATTGCTACATTGATGCTTTGTCTGTCAATGGTATCCAATTGGGAAATAATATTTCTATAGGGAAAAATACAACCATTGAATGTTCTGGCACATTGAAAAATTTAGGTAAAGGTCTAAAGGTGGGTGATAATGTGGGATTAGGTACGCATGGTTTTTTCGGTTGTGCCGGTGGTATTGAAATAGGAGATAATACTATTTTGGGTAATTATGTTTCTTTGCATTCCGAAAATCATAATTATTCAGATAATGATAAACCAATTAGGCTTCAAGGAGTGAACAGAAAAGGAATAAAGATCGGTAGGGATTGTTGGATTGGAGCTAAAGTGACGATTTTAGATGGTGCTATCATAGGAGATGGTTGTATTGTTGCGGCAGGTGCAGTTGTACGTGGTCAATTCCCCAAAAATGTGATAATAGGAGGAGTACCTGCTAAAATTATAAAACAAAGATTTTGCTAATATGAATAAACTGGTTTGTTTTCACCTTTTCAATGATTTTAGTGGTAGTCCAAAGGTGTTACGAATGGTAATAGAGGGGTTAGCAAATAAAGGAATAAGGATAGATGTAATAACCTCGAGAGGAGAAGGAACTTTGAGTGGTTTAGCTAAACGAATGGAGGTGCGGATGAACCAGTATACTTATCGCTTTTCGAATAATGGAGTGGTGACTATGCTACGCTACAGTGGTGTACAATTGTATACTTTTTTATTCGCTTTCCGATATTTATTTAGTCGAAATACGGTATTTTACATCAATACAATCTTGCCAGTAGGAGCAGCTTTGGCTGGAAAGCTGATGGGGAAGCGGGTGGTGTATCACTACCATGAGGATGCTGAGACTAAAGGAGCTTTTTATCGATTGCTGGCAGGAATAATGCAGAAATTGGCATCGGAGATTATTTGTGTATCAGAGTATCAACGCTCGTTTCTAAAAAGAAAGATGGGGGTGTATGTGGTGCCTAACGCAGTACCTAAAACTTTTGTAGAGCAATTGAACGTGAATTCTCAGGAAGCGTTCGAGAGGAAACGGGTGTTAATGTTGGGGTCGTTGAAAAAATATAAAGGAACACGGGAGTTTATAGAACTTGCAGCGAATTTAAAGGAGTATACATTTGAACTGGTGCTGAATGAAACAGCAGAAAATATAGAGGCATTTTGGAAAGAAAGTGGTATGGTGAAACCTGAGAATCTGACAGTATATCCCCGACAAGATAATGTGGCTCCATTCTATAATCAGGCTTCGGTTGTGTTGAATTTATCTAATAAAAATTTATTTATTGAAACATTTGGCCTGACGGCTTTAGAAGCCATGTCTGCTGGTCTGCCAGTGATTGTACCGACTGTAGGTGGTATTGCTGAACTGGTGGAAGATGGTGTGAATGGATATCGGATAGATGTACAGAACTTAGAAAAGATAGAACAAACAATACAAAATATACTGACTTGTAAAGAACTATACTTCAAATTGTCAAAAGGAGCATGGCAATGTTCACAGAAATACAGTGAGCATGCGATGATTGAATCGATTGAAAATATATTGGACTGAAGATGAAAAAGGTGGTAATTATCGGTACACAGGGTGTACCGGCCAGATATGGTGGTTTTGAAACGTTGGTTGAAAATATCATAGGAGATAATTGTAGCCCCGATATTCAATATACGGTATTTTGCAGCAGCAAGGATATGCCGGAAAGACTTGATAATTATAAGGGGGCATTCTTACGATATGTACCACTTAGAGCCAACGGGGTGCAAAGTATTCCATACGATATGTGGTCGATGATGAAGGTTATCGGGAAAGGTTTTGATGCAGTTGTGGTATTAGGTACATCTGGGTGTATGTTTTTACCGATTTTCCGTCTTTTCTGTCGAAAGAAACTGATTGTAAACATTGATGGACTGGAACACCGACGTGCAAAATGGGGAAAGGTGGCCAAATGGGTGTTACGCAACAGTGAACGGATGGCGGTAAAATTTGCGGATGTAATTATTGCAGACAATCAGGGGATAGCGGATTATGTGAAGCAGACTTATCGGATGAATCCGGTGGTGATAGCGTATGGCGGCGATCATGTGCAGCGTGAAGTCAGCGATATGTTTCAGCAGGATGTTTTAAAGGAATATGGAGTAACTGCTGGAAACTATGCCATAACGGTATGCAGGGTAGAACCGGAAAATAATAGTCGGACAATATTGGAAGCGTTTGCCGCTGCCGGAAAAGAGTTGGTCTTTGTAGGAAACTGGGATCGGAGTGAATATAGCAGGGGACTGAAAACGGAGTTCGAAAAATATGCGAATATTCATTTTATTAATTCGGAATATAACTTGGATAGACTGTATGCACTACGCGCCAACTGTGCCTGGTATATTCATGGACATAGTGCGGGGGGAACAAATCCTTCGCTGGTAGAAGCAATGTTTTTTGGACGACCGATTTTGTGTTTCGATGTTGTCTATAATCGGGAAACAACGCATGGAAAGGCTTACTATTGGAAGAATCCGCAGGGATTACAATCGTTACTGGAAAGAAACGATTTGGATGGTAATGTAATGAAAGATATAGCTAAAAGGGAGTATATGTGGAAACATATAGCCGAACAGTATGAAAGTTTGTATTAATTGTCTATTTCATACCCTGACAACATAGACTCCAATCGTTTCATTAGAAAGTCTAACTGACTGATGGAGTCTCTTTTTAGAAATACAATGTAACATCAAGATTAGATATTGATAAACATTATGCAAACCCATGTAGTTATCATGGCAGGCGGTATAGGAAGTCGTTTCTGGCCCATGAGTACCCCGCAATATCCTAAACAGTTCATCGACGTGATGGGGGTAGGAAAATCACTGATCCAGCTCACGGTGGAGCGTTTCAAGGATATCTGTCCGAAAGAGAATTTCTGGGTAGTGACCTCGGAAAAATATGTAGACATCGTAAAGGAGCAGTTACCACAGATAGCGGCGCAGCATATTCTGGCGGAACCGGAAGCAAGAAATACAGCACCGTGTATCGCGTATGCGTGCTGGAAGATCCGAAAGGAGTTCCCGCAGGCAAACATCGTAGTGACTCCCTCGGATGCACTGGTGATTGATACGACGGAGTTTGCCCGCTGCATCCGGCTAGCACTGGAAAAAACGGCGGACTCGAACGCTATTGTGACCTTGGGGATGAAGCCTACTCGACCGGAAACGGGCTACGGGTACATCGCGGCTCAGGGTGGAGCTGACGAGAAGGGCATCTGCAAGGTGGAGGCGTTCAAAGAGAAACCGGACGTGGAAACGGCAAAAAAGTATCTGGCAGCGGGGAATTATTTCTGGAACGCGGGGATATTTGTGTGGAACGTGGAAACGATTACGGAGGCTATCCGTACGTTCGTGCCGCAGATTGCCGGAGTGATGGACGAGCTGGAGCCTGCCTTGTTTACCGACAGGGAGGCGGAGGAGCTGAAGCGCCTCTTCCCTACCTGCGAGAAGATTTCCATCGACTATGCGGTGATGGAGAAGGCGAAGGATATTTATGTGCTGCCGGCGGAGTTCGGATGGAGTGACTTAGGTAGCTGGGGTTCGCTGCACACGTTGTTGCCGCAGGACGAAAACGGCAACGCGACGGTGGGCAACAGCAAGGTGGACTTGTATAACTGCCACAACTGTGTGGTGCATGTGGCGGAAAACAGGCAGGTGGTGCTGGAAGGGCTGAACGGTTACATTGTTGCAGAAAAGGATGGTCGGTTGCTGGTGTGCCGCCTGAGCGAGGAGCAGCGCATCAAGGATTTTTCGGCGGGGAAGTAATATTTTTATTTCAATACCCTATACTGTTTTTCTAAATGAAACTGATAAAGACTTTATTACTGACTATATTTTTTACACCGCTTTATGCGCAGCAGCCGGTCGACTCGCTGAAGTATAAGGCGGAGGTGGGGGCGGTTGTGTCGAACGGCGATTATGTTCCTGTATGGCTGACGGCCAACCGGTATGGGGTGGCTGGCAATGAGCCTGACTTTGTGTATGTGTGTGCCGGAGTGGAATGGAACAAGGTGCTACCGAAGCACTGGCGACTGGATGCGGGACTGGATCTGGCGGGGGGAAGGAATCTCTCGTCGAAGTTCTGGATTCAGCAGGCTTATGTGGATGTGTCGTGGAAGGCACTGACGCTGAGCGTCGGAAGTAAGGAACGGCCGGGGTTCCCGCTCGCCAAGAACGAGAAGCTCACCAGCGGCTGGATGGTGGAAGGTACGAACATGAGGCCGATTCCGCAGGTACGGGTGGAAGTGAAGGATTACCTGAACGTTCCGGGTACGAAGGGTTGGATGGCCTTTAAGGGGTATCTGAGTTACGGGTATTTTACCGACGGCGACTGGCAGGAGGATTTTGTGGCTCCGGGACAGATTTATACGACGGGGGTGCTGTATCACAGCAAGTCGCTAATGATCCGACTGGGTAACCGGGAGAAGTTGCCGGTGGACTTTGAATTTGGTTTGCTGACAGCAGCACAATTCGGCGGCAAGCGGATGCAGAAGAATGCGGACGGTAGCGTGAGTCTGGTAAGAGATATGCCGCAGGGGCTCAAGGATTTCTGGAAGGTGTTCTTCCCCAAGCAGGAAAGTACGCTGGAGAACGTGGAGGGAAACCACTGCGGAAGCTGGAACTTCGCGCTGAATTACTATGCGGGCGACTGGAAGTTTAAGGCATATCTGGAGCATTATTTCGAGGATCACTCGCAGATGTTCTGGCAGTACGGACGATGGAAGGATGGTCACATCGGCGTGGAAGTGGATTTTCCGAAGAACCGGTGGATCAGTGCCGTGGTGTGGGAAGGTCTGAACACGACGGATCAGACGGGCCCGATTCTCTACGACGGAATAGCGGGTTCGTTCAACGACTTGCAGATGAGTGGTCGCGATAATTATTATACAAATGGAGAATATTTAGGCTGGCAGAATTACGGGAACTCGCTGGGACATCCGTTCCTGCCGGGACCGGCGTATAATACGGATGGTGTGAACGAGGTGAAGGGTTGCCGGGTGAAGGCTCAGCATGTAGGACTGACGGGTGATCCGTCGGAGGAATGGAACTGGAGATTGCTGGTTTCGTATGCCCGCAACTGGGGATCGTATATAAAGCCTTTCGACGAGGTGAAGAAGCAGTTCAGCAGTCTGGCGGAGGTGACTTATCGGCCTGAACGTCTGAAGGGATGGAGTTTCAGTGCTGCTCTGGCGGTTGACCGTGGAAATTATCCGGGAAACAGTACGGGTGGTATGTTGACAATCAGAAAATGTGGAGGATTCGGATTATGAGAAACAAGGTGATGATTTGGATGGCTCTGGTGGTGGCGCTGGTGATGCAGGGTTGTCAGAAGGCGCCTATCAACAACGATATAGAGGGATTCTGGCAGTTGGAGCAGTTCATGGTGAAGGATACGCGTGAGGTGGTGACGTGCGAGCGCTTGTATTACAGCATTACGCGCATGGTGACGGAAGTGTCGGAAAAGCAGGGGCCGAACGGCTACGGCAGTTACATCGGGCGTACGGAGTACCGCAACAACGAAACGCAGCTGGTGCTGAAGGATTTCAAGGTGCGCTATCAAACGAGCGACAACAAGCAGGATGCGCCGGTGGAGATGCTGCGGCATTTCGGTATCGACAATCAGGCGGAAACGGTGTTCAACGTGAGCTCGTGCGACGGCAAGTACATGACGCTGGAATCGGACTATGCTCTGCTGAAACTGAGAAAATTCTAAAAGAGATTAATTTGAGGTAAGTTCTACTGCCTGATTATAGAGATAAATGGGGAGTGGACTTGCATGATTAATATATAGGTGAGGTTTTGGATAACCGGACAAGCAGACTGTACTTAGTCTGCTGTCCGGTTTTCTTGTTGTGCCGGATTGTTTACGTTTTTTTGGGGGGGCTTCAGCCTGCCGCTTTTGCGTAATGCTTCGTTGATGATCCACTGGAGTTGTCCGTTGGTACTGCGAAATTCGTCAGCAGCCCATTTCTCGATGGCTTCCATTGTGGCGGCATCTACACGCAAGACGAAACTTTTGGTGGTATTCTCTTTTTTTGCCATTGGCGGTCTTCTTGATTAATGATTCAGGGTACCTGTATTCAATACCGGCTGGGCAGATTCGTCAGCGCAAAGCACAACCAGCAGATTGCTCACCATGGCGGCTTTCTTGTCTTCGTCCAGTTCGACTATTTCTTCCTGGGACAGTTTGTCGAGTGCCATGTGAACCATCGATACGGCTCCTTCTACTATTTTCTCTCTCGCACTGATAATGGCTGAGGCTTGCTGGCGCCGTAACATGACGGCGGCTATCTCGGGTGCGTATGCCAGATAGTTGATGCGGGCTTCCATCACTTCGATACCTGCCATGGCCAGTCGCTCGTTCAGCTTTTGTTCCAGTTGTTCATTGATTTCTTCTCCTCCCGAACGGAGTGTCAGTTCGTTGGTCTCGGTTTCGTTATCGTCGTAGGCGTATTGTCCGGCTACCTGGCGCAAGGCGGCGTCGCTCTGTATTTTTACGAAGTTTTCGAAGGCGTTCATGCGACTGGCTACCGTACTGCCTGCACTGATGTCTTTGCCGTTGCTGGAAGTAGAGGTTGTACTTGCCATGGTCTGTGCGTCGATTTCGAACATGGCTTTGTAGGTGTCTTTCAGTTTCCAGACCAGCACGAGTCCGATAAGGATGGGATTACCGATTTTATCGTTTACCTTGATGGGTTCTGCATCTAAGTTACGAGCACGAAGGGAGAGCTTTTTCTTGTTCATGAAAGGGTTTATCCAAAAGAAACCTGTTTCCTTGAAAGTCCCTTTGTATTTGCCGAAAAAGACCATTACGCGGGCTTCGTTAGGCTCCAGTTGCATATATCCGCCAAACAGGATAAGCCAAAGAAGAAAAAGTACTCCGCCAAGTATATGAAACAATTGTCCTTTTTCTATAAAACACAGCACAATAGCTGCTGATATCAGTAATAAATGTACGGCTAACATGAGAAATCCGTTTGCCTTAAATCCCTTGAAATTGAATTCTTGTGCTTCCATAGTTTTATATTTGATTGATATTATTTTGATATCACGAATTTATGGAAAAAGAATGGACTAGGCATAAAAAAAGAGAATGTTTTTCAACATTCTCTTTTGAAGGATTATATTCGATAAAATATAATTTGTTTCTGCGTTACCAGTCTGTCTTATTTTAGTGAAGTTATGGTATAGCTTTCATATAATACGCCAAAGGTTCCTTCGCTCACCAGAAATTCCAGTGGGAAAGTAAAGGTCTTGCTGGCTTCGTCGTAGGTAGCGTCTTCGGCAAGGGAAACGGTTACAGCTCCGTAGGTTGCGTCGTTGATGCCGGTGGCAAAGGAGGAAGATTGCAGGGTTACCTTGTCGCTGCCATCCCATGCAAATACGATGCTACCCGTACCTGTTCCCCAGCATGCTTTCAGACGGTACATGTCTAAGATAGCTGAGTATTCCATTTCCTGATCGGTTTCTATCGGATCCAGATCCGGACTCATGAAGTAATCGCTGAATTTGCCGTCGGCATAGGGCACGTAGTCTTCCTTGATAACGTTCAGTTCCAGACGGGGATAGAGGTCGGACTGTGTGTATGCTTGGGTATATGCCGGATCGATAGTCAGGGTCATGGGATAGGATTCGAACATAGCCATGTCGCTGCTTACCTTTATGGTAAGGGTCTTGCTGCTTTCTCCTTGTGCAAAGTCTACCTGTGCGGGAACTTCGAACAGATTGGCGTAAACGCTTGCCATTTTTAAGGGAACTGACAGGGCTCCGTCGGTCTGGTTTCGTCCTACGGTAATGGTGAATGCGGTATCATCTGGGCCCAAAGCAACTTCTGCGCTGACGGGGGATTCGAAATAGACGTTGATGCCGTTGGCATTGCTGGCTTCTCCCGGGGTATATTCGTCGTCGCTACATCCGCTTAAGAGGGCGGATGCGAAAAGAATTCCGGCGAGGAGGGTTTTATTTAATATTTTCATATTTGTCTTGTTTTAGAGTTATACGATTAATCGGTTACACCGTCTTTCAGATTCGGATTTTGCAATGAAGCGGGCTGGCTTCCACCAGCGTTGTTGACAATGCTTGCATTGTTATTTGATTCTTTTTGCGGAATGCGCATGAGCAGATAGGGATCGTTTGCTTCGATGTTAAAGCAAAAGGCATCGGGCCAGTTGCCTTTGTCGGTTCCGTGGAAACGAACAACAGGCTTGTTCAGACGCATGATGTCTGCCATGGCAAAGCCTTCTCCCCACAGTTCAATACGACGCTGTTTCCATATTTCGTTTTGCAGGGCTTCTTTGGTTGAGGCGGTGCAAGTATAGCTCGGATCGCGGTATGTCTTGACAAAATTTTCGAGTTTGGTTTTTGCCTGTCCTTCCTGATTGCTCATGGCAAGTCCCTCGGCTTCGATGAGTAACATTTCTTCTACTCGCATGATGCACCAGTCGCAGTCGTTGGTGGCGCTTCCGATACCGCTTTTCATACCGAACTTAACGTTGGTATAGGGTACGAATGCCATTTTTACGTCGGTAATGGTATACGTCGCTATGTCTTGTCCGCTGGCTTCTCCCCAGATGAGTCCGTTTAGCAGGTCGGAATGCAGGTCTTTGTCTACCCACCATTGTTTGCGGATATCTGTAGCTGGAATTTCATCGTATAGTAATGTATTGATGCGTTTGTATACACCTACTGCTGCTGCATATGAGGAGCCGGAGAAGGAACCGAGGTGTGACGGCCACGAGGGGTTGCCGCCATTCTGGGTTACATCGTTTGCTGTGATGCTGATGCCCCACATCCAGTTGTGGTCGTCCATATTGTAGAAAGCGGGTTTTGATACTTCCTCACGACTATAGGGGGTATAGCCTTTCATGGCTTCGGCTGCATCGCTGGCTGCTTCTGCCCAGTTGCCCATATAGAGGTTGGCACGTGCGCGGAGTCCGTAGGCTACTTGCTTGTCTATACGTGTCTTGTCACCTTTACGGTCGTAATTTTCCAGTTTGCCGATAGCATCGTTCAGGTCGTTCAGGATTTGTGTATAGACCTGTTCTACCGTTGCACGCGGATTGTTGTTGAAATCTGTAGTCGTTTCGGTGATAAGCGGTACGCAAGGTTGGTCTTTACTGCTCTGGTAGTTGAACTGGTAGTAGGGGGCCAGACACAAATAGTCGAAAGCACGTACGGCTTTTGCCTCTCCGATGTATTGTTTCAGCTTGTCGTCTTCGGTGTTAGGATCGATAGAGGACAGAATATCGTTGGCAAGTTTCAGCTGGTTGTAGAAATAGCTGTAACGAAGCTGTGGGTTGGCGTACGTTTCGTTACGGTCGGAATAATCGCTCGATACACTGAACCAGTTGTAACCGCTGTTGTCGCAGACCATATCGGCACCGTTTAAATCTTGAGAGATGCAGGCAGTAGGGTAACCGAAGTCGTCATCTCGTTCGTTGGTAGGGGCACCGGCATACTGGGTTCCCATATAGTGGTACATACCTACAAGGCTTGATTCTACACGCGAGGGAATGAGTTCGTTGGTGTTCTCAATCTGTTCGCCGGTGACACGGAATCCTTCGCCGTTTATGTCATCCATGTCGGAGCAGCTATTGAGTGTGGCACATCCCATGGCCACTAAAAACAGTTTGCTATATAGTTTCATAATTTATGTTCCTTTTGAAGTGTTTAAAAAGTGAGGTTGATACCGCCGGTGATGGTACGCATAGCAGAATAAGAGCTGCTGGTTGCGGCACCACTTCCGTATGTTGAGCTTCCCAGACCTAAACTCTGACGGGGATCAAGACCTTTACGTGCTGTAAGCAGGGCAACGTTGTCGGCCGATACATATACACGTAAGTTGTTGATCTGTAATTTCTTGGTCCAGCTTTTCGGTAAGGTATAACCTAAGGTGATGTTATTCAGGCTCAGGTAGTTTGAGCTGACCAGGAAGCGGCTTGAATCCAACTGGTAACAGGGGTCGCTGGCATCAAGACGAGGAACGTCTGTATAACGGTTTTCCGGAGTCCATGCATCGCGGATATCGGTCGACCAGTTGTAGCCTTGCATACCACTACCACCATTGTGCATAAATGACTGATAGGTTCCGTCGTAGTAGCGTCCGCCCAGCTGATAAGAAAGCTGTACGCTGAAATCGAGTCCTTTATAGTTCAATGAGGTTCCGAAACCACCATATACTTTGGGGAGTAAATCGCCCTGATCGGATTGCTTGGCATCACCATGTTCGGTTGTCGTTGAATAATCACCGTTGTCGGGGTCTACATAATACAGTGCTTCACCGGTATTGGGATCGACACCTGCATATGCTTTCACGTAAGATTCGTACAGAGAACCTCCGATGCGGTAGATGTAGTAAGAACCTTTCTGTCCGCCGGCTGCTTCGAGTTCGGGTGACAGGGCTGTAATCTTGTTCTTATAGTGAGTCAGGTTCACATTGGCTGTCCATTCGAAATCTCTTGTACGGAAGATAACACCGGTCAAATCGAGCTCGATACCTTTATTGGATATACTACCAATGTTAGTCGGGATAGAGCCTGTACTGATACCGGAAGAAACCGGTGTCGGCTGGTTGTACAGCAGGTCTTTGGTGATACGGCTGAAGTATTCTACGGTACCGTTCAGGCGGCTGCCGAACAATTCGAAGTCGAAACCTGTATTGAAGGAGTAGGATGTTTCCCAAGTCAGGTCTTTGTTTCCCTTGTAGGCCAAAGTCGTAGAGTATTGTCCGTTGCTGTATGAAACTGTATACTGGTCTTTATAAGCATACCAGTTGTTTATGTATTGTCCGTTGACCAGAATGAGCAGATGGTCGTTTCCTTGTATACCCCAGCTTGCCTTGTACTTCAACATGTTCAGCCAGCTGATATCTTCGAGGAATTTTTCTTTAGTCATGAGCCATGCGCCACCCACACTACCGAAGTTACCCCAGCGATGTTCGGGTGCGAAACGTGAAGAAGCGTCACGACGATAAGAAGCGCTCAGGAAGTATTTTCCATCGTAGTTGTACTGTACACGGCTCAGAATACCTTCCGTCATATAGTTGTCTGTATAAGAGTTGGCGATTTTCTTGTCTGTTCCAACTGCATTGCCCAGTTCGCCGATATTAGGATCATAGGTATTGGTGTTATCACCGTATAGTACTTGTTCTTTCAGTCTGTATTGTTCGTAACCGACCATGATGTCGAAGTTATGAACGTTGTTGAAGGTATGGACGTAGCTTGCCAGATACTGTGTATTCACACCGAAGGTACGTGTGCTTTCTACATATACCTCACCGTCGGTTGAGGCTGCGCTTCCGAACGTACTGTACAGGTTGTTCGAACGTGTATTCTCGAGTGTGGTTGCAATGTTGGCTGTAAGGGTAAGTCCTTCCAGCGGAGTGATGTTGGCATACCATTTACCCGAGAATGCATCAGTGTAGGTATGATACCGGTTCAATTCGATATCGCGTGCCGCATTTCCGGTGAACGACGGGCGTGAGAAGTTGGTCGTAGAACCAGCATCGTATGTTTTGTGTCCGGTAGTAGCATTGATTTTGATAGAACCGTCAGGATTACGTACGTACATCGGGTAGATAGGTGCGATAGAGTTGACGATAAAGAATAAGTTACCGCTTGATGCCCAGTCGTCGGAAGTCTGATTATCGGGTACCTGAGAGTCTGAATAGGTATAAGCTAGGTTGGTTCCGATTTTCAACCATTTTTTAGCCTGATAGTCGACTTTACCTCTACCTGTGTAACGCTTGAAGGCTGAGTTTTGAATCAAACCGGTATCGTTCAGATAACCTGCGCTGGCATAGTAACTGATTTTATCGGACTTACCAGATACGCTGGCATTGTATTCCTGACGGAAGCTGCTTCCGAAGATTTCATCGTACCAGTCGTCCGGAGTGTAATAGTAAGTTCCGTCGGAATATCCCAAAGTAGCATTCGGGTTTAGCTTAAAGTTCGTTCCGATAAGGTTTTCTCCTTTAGGTACGGTATATACCTGATAGCCGAGACCACCGTTCTTTGCATCGAATAAAGTGTTGTTGGCATAAGCATAAGCATCTGCTGCCGATGAACCAGCATAGGCTTTTGAGTTGTATAGTGCCTTGAACATGGTTTCGTAGTATTCTCCCGGGCTGCTGATGACATCATAATTAGGAACAGCACGTGAGTTTGATCCCCATTTAGCATCGAAAGTAACGCGAGCTTCGCCGTTTTGTCCGCTTTTAGTCGTAATCAATACGACACCGTTGGCACCACGAGCACCATAAATAGCATTGGCAGCAGCATCTTTCAACACGGTCAGTGATTCAATATCCGAAGGGTTGATAGAAGATATGTTTCCGTCGTAGGGAACTCCGTCGACTACATAGAGCGGATCATTGCTGGATGCCATAGAACCAATACCACGGATGCGTATCTTGGCTGATTCTCCCGGCTGACCGTTGTCGCTGGTCATCTGTACACCGGCAACTTGTCCAGACATAGCGTTGGTGATATTGGATACACTTCGAGTGGCTATTTTATCTGCATTCATGGTACCTGCCGAACCGGTGAACGATGATTTTTTAGCAGTTCCGTAGGCTACTACCATAACTTCGTCGAGTGCTTGTGAATCAGAGGATAAAGTAACTTTTACAGTCGGTTTGATTGCTACTTCCTGTGTCTCCAGTCCAATGAACGAAACGACCAAAGTTTTCGCCGAACTATAAAATGTTTGTAAATTACTTATAATCAATACTATTAGCTGATGTATGACTCTTTTGGATTATAGTGCTAATGAGTTTTCTAGCAGATATAAACAGCTATGAATATTTTATTTTCTACCTATCTGTAGTCTTTATATATGAAGAAACCGCCACTGATGAATATACATCAATAGCGGCTAAAAATAAATTGGTTTTATTGATAATGAGTGACTTGCCTTTTATTCTGTCATTCGTTGATATATATATTTATCGTAGAAATCGCCATCTTCATCTTGTCCTAAACATTCAATGACAAACTGATCAGATGAAACTTCCACAATCCTGACTACAGATACATCAACTCCATGCATATCCTCTGGAATGATGTCATTTCCATCCAATGAAAAATTCTCAATATCCGTTTGATGCCAGTTGCCGCTATAATATTCATAAGCAGTCATCTTATATCTATTGTCGCCTATTTTTTGAATTATGATTTTTTCGCAGTCGGAAGTCGGCTCAAAGGGATTGTAATTTTCATTATAAGAGATTTTTTCCCCCTCATCATAATAATACCCACTCTCAGATACCAGGCCCCATACTCCTTCAAGTTGGTTTACATCAATCACAGCTTCATCCTTAGAACAGGATGATAATCCCAAAACGATGATTACTAATAATGTAATCAAAAATAAAATCTTCCTCATAACACTAATTGTATTTAAAATTTTATGTCTTTAAAATTAGGTATTGTCTATAATGTATGCAATATAAATTTTTTCATTATAAGGTTATGTTTATACTTATCATAAATATGATGTCTAAAAATAGGATTATGCTGTAGTTTTTTATATTTAAAGTTTATTCAAAACTTACATTTTTTCAATTCCTTTATGATTGTTTGAGGAAGTATCTCCCCATAAACTTGTGTTGTTTTGATGTTCCTATGACCTAATAACTTTTGTACAGTAGCCAGTTGAACACCTTTATATAATAATAGAGTAGCATTGGTATGACGGGCAGTATGAAAAGAAAAATGTTTTTCTATTCCAGCTAGTTTGCCTATACGTATTAATTCTTTATTGACTGATGCATTCGACTTGATGAGAAAAAAATCCTTCAAATTTGGATAATGTGATAAAAGTCTAACAGCTTTTCCCTGAAATAAATGACTAAGAGGTATTTGAGTAACAGTTCCGGTTTTCTGAGATTTAAATACCAGCCAGAGTCCACTATTTGTTTGAATAAAATTTTCTTCTTCCATACGTATAAAGTCTGAATAACGTAAGCCTGTATAGCAGCAAAATAGAAAAGCATCAAGACTATGACAGAGGCTCTCTTTCTTTCTGGAAAAATTGATTTGCTCTAATTTTTCTAATTCTTCTGGTAATAAATATGTATGATGACTTTCTGTGGTCTTTATTTTATATTCTGTAAACGGAGAGAATTCTTTGGTTATCAGACCTTGCCGAATAGCCTCATTTAAGATGGTCCGGATATGGCGAAAGTGTTTGGCAATAGTGTTCGTTCCCAGTTTTTTGTTTTTCAGAAACTGTTCAAAGGATAACAATGTTTTATAATCCAGTTGCCTGAAAGTGATACTAGGGGAAAAAGAATACAGCAGAGAAAGGGTGGTATTTAAATTGCTTTTAGTACTTTCACGTATTGATGAATTTTCTATCCATTTTCTACCGAATGGAATAAATTTGTTTTCGGTACTAGTATCTTTACCTGTTTCTTTCAATATTTGCAGGCAAATTTCTCTTCCTTGTTTCCAAGCTTCCAGTTCACGCATTTGCAAGGTTAATACGAACTCTTCCAACATGTAGTTAAGCTCTTCGGCATGAGGGTGATTACAAACTAATGATACTCGATTATTCCATTGGTCAGGCTTGAGATAAACATGTGTAGAGAAATAAGATTTTTTCCCAGAAAGATATGCCTCCACTTGTACCAGGGCTTTTCCTTGTTTGTCTAACTGTTTTTTACGATTATAAACTATACGATACTTGATTTTTTTCATTTCTATTTTTATTTATATATGATATCTTAGTTTGACTAGCTATTAAAAATAAATAGATATACATTGTTTGCATTTTTATGCAATACAAATAAATAAATTTGTTAAATCTTAATAATTGCCAACTTTTGAATTGAATATAATTTCTTGTATTTTTGATAAAAATGTAACAGATAAAAACATTTTAGTATCGTTTTTTATGACATAATATCTTTATTATCACTCTTTGATATTGACAAAGTGAAATGATTTTACCCTACAAAAACAAACATTTTGGCATGAAATAGGAGAGGTAAGTGTTAAAAGATGGACTGATTGTATAGTTTTCTTATCGAATAGTATGCCTATATCATATTTTTAACTAATTTTGCATCCGAGAAATAACTAATGAAAATTTATTAATTCAAAGTTAAACTTTAAGAGAGAATCTTATGAAAAGAAAATTGATGCTTTTAATGACCTGCCTGATGATAGGTATAGGTCTGGTAAACGCGCAAGTTTCAAAGGTAACAGGTACTGTTACTTCTGAAGAAGACGGTTTACCGGTTGTTGGGGCGGCTG
>ERZ779913.206-NODE-206-length-28553-cov-2.45073_pt1 | contig 28553 bp, 23 predicted proteins | sample MGYA00511547_ERZ779913 | MGnify/ENA primary metagenome ERZ779913 (study PRJEB29588, sample SAMEA2149539) | human gut metagenome | biome: human gut; feature: human-associated habitat; material: faeces | place: Denmark | collected 2008/2010 ...
ATGAAAGGTGAAACAAAAAGCGAATTATTCTTTGCCGGCAGAATAGCCTGTGCTGGTGAGAATACGAGTGTCACATTTGTTCTGATTCCCTCTGCCTCGAGTCTTCTTGCTGCCTGAATACCGGCCTCTGTGCACGGAATCTTGATAACAAAGTTGCTGCAGATAGCTGAAATCTTTCTTGCCTCTGCTACCATCTCATCTGCATCATCAAGGTGTGGGTTGATTTCAACGGAAATAGGGAATTTCTCGTATCCCTCGATTCCTTCCGCCTTAACCCAGTCTGCCATCTCACTGATTACAGTAAGGAAAGGCTTTCCGCTTACCATTATGTGGCGTGGATTTGTTGTCACTCCATCAATACCAAATGTATGGTAGGCCTCCTTGATTTCTTCGATTTTTGCACTGTCCAGAAAATACTTCATGATTGCTTCCTCCTTGATAGTTAGTTAAATTTGTTAATTAATTGTTGTAAAAAATATAAGCCGTTATGTTTTTCTCTTGGCTTCTGTTTGTATTATATTACTATAGCATTGACTTTTCAATAGTATATAACGTTGCAAAAGCATTTTCAGCTATTTGTTTAAATTTATTAATCATTTTTTGTGCAATATGCAATAGCCATAAAAAATAAGCAGATAAAACTACTTTTTATTATAAAAAACCACCCGGAACTTTTTTTGCGTTCCGAGCGGTTTTTTAGTTAATCCTGTGATTGTACAGCTCTATCCTTATATGTCAGCTATTATTATCTACTTGCTACAGCTCTTCCTCTACCATGCTCTTCTCTCTGTTGAACGCATCATAGATACATGGAATTACTATAAGCGTAAGGATGGTTCCGTATACGAGACCTCCTATTATTGCGATTGCCATCGGCTTTATCATATCTGAGCCATCTCCGATACCTATCGCTGATGTAAACATTGCAAGTATGGTGGTCATCGCTGTCATCAGTATTGGACGAAGCCTTGTACGGCCTGCGTCTATGATTGCCTCATGCTTGCTCATGCCCTCTCTCCTAGCCTGATTTATATAATCAATGAGCACGATTCCATTATTTACAATGAGACCTGCCAGCATGATAAAGCCAAGCATTGATATGATTCCGAGCTCATTTCCCGTGATGAAAAGAGCTATAAAGCCTCCTGTAAACGCAAGAGGTATACAGAACATGATAATAAACGGTGAAAGCAATGACTGGAACTGCGCCACCATGATAAGATAGATAAATATCACTGCAAGCACAAGCATAAGTCCAAGCTGACTCATTGACTCATTTATTGTCTCATCCTCGCCCTCCATGTCTATTGAATAGCCATCAGGAATGCTAAGTTTATCAATTTTCGATTTAATTTTATTGCTTAGTAATGTTACATTATGGTTTTCATCAACCGCACCTGATACTGTAATATATCTTGTCTGAGCATCTCGATGAATGGTACTTAGTGTCTGTTCCTGCGAAATAGTGCAGATATCACTGAGCGGAATCTCCTTTTCACTGCCATCATTATCCTTATAGGTAAATGTAAGGTTTTTGATGTCGTCCACAGTCACATCAGACTGCTCTGCGGATTGTAAGTATACCTCATAGTCCTTTATATCGGTCGTAATGGTTGTTGCACTCTTTTGAGATGATATCTCACCGGATACGAGCTGGTATACCTGAGCCACTGTATAGCCATACTTTGCTGCTTTTTCCTTATCCACAGTTATCTTAAGCTCATTGATTGTATCTCCAAGACCGTCATCTATATCTGTCACTCCATTTGTGTCCTTAAGGATACCTGCCACATCACCTGCAAGCTTCTGCAGCTTGTCTATATCATTACCCTTAATCCTGACAGAGAGACCACTTCCGAAAAACTCTGATGAATCCATAGCCTGCGAAGATGCTGTTACCTTGCAGTCCAGATTCTTTGTGCGTTTTTCAATTTCATCTATTACCTTATCCGATGAAAAATCCGACTTCTCATCAAGCAATATATACATGCTCACGCTGTCGCTTCCTGAGCTCATCAGGTTCATGGTCGAGCTGCCGCCTGCTGTAGCTCCTATTGTGTCTATGCCCTTTATATCAGATATTTTGTCCATAACTTTATCAGACAGCTCTGTAAGCTGCTTAAAGTCAAGCTTTTCGTCATCCTTTGCCTCTATGGTAAGTGAAATCTGATTTGACTCCATGTCCATATCCATAAATGTCATTCCCCTTGACATGCAAAGTGCGCCACTGCCGACTAAAAGCACTACTGCCGCAATAAATACCACCGGCTTAAATCTAAGACATATACCGAGCACATTTCCATACCAGTCCTTAAAACGGTCAAACCATGGATGCTTTATAGCCTTCGTCTTTTTGAGCATGCCTGAAGCAATTGCCGGTACAAATGTGAGTGCCACTACAAGAGATGCCATAAGAGTAAACGCTACCGTAAGTGCCAGGTCTACAAAGAGCTGTCTCGTGATTCCATCAGTAAAAATGATTGGCGCGTACACACTTACCGTGGTAAGTGTAGAGGCAAAAATGGCTCCTGCCACCTGATTTGCACCCTCAACAGCCGCCTTCTTTACCGAATATCCCTCTCCCCTTAATCTGTAGATATTCTCGATTACTACGATTGAATTATCCACCAGCATTCCTATTCCAAGCACAAGTCCCGACATTGAAATGATATTTAAGGTGATATCCGTAAAATACATAAGCACCACAGCCACAATAACCGATAGCGGTATAGATGCTGCGATAACAAGCGTTGGCTTTATATCCTTTAAGAACAAGAGCAATACGAAAATGGCAAGTATTGCTCCCACTATCATATTTTCCATAACACTCTTTACTACCATGTCAATGTATACGCCCTGATTCATGAGCACTGTGGTGTGTAATCCGTCATTTTCCTTTTCCAGCGAATCAAGCTTATCTAAAAGACGGTCTGTGACGTCTCCTGTAGAGTAGCCGGTCTGCTTCTCCATGGAGAGCATTATTCCGGGATTACCGTTGACTATCGCATATGTCTCATCCGAGTTGTCAGTCATCTCAACATCTGCCACATCACCGACATGAATAGGAGCTATTCCATCAAGCTTCATATCCATGAGCACAAGATTTGTTAAATCCTCAATTGATTTTACCTCATCTCCCACCTGTACTATATACTGCGTGCCATTTGAATCATTTACATAGCCTGCAGGCATATCAAAATTCTGAGCGACGAGCAGCTGCGAGAGTGAGTCAATTGTTAAAACTGCATTTAAGTTTGACTTGTCAAGTGCATCATCCTTACTCTTTTCAAGCTCCTTTTTTGAACTGTCAAGAGATGCCGCTGCTGTTGCAAGCTGTGCCGACTGCTGTCCTATGCTTATAGAGCTGATGGCTGCCTGACTGTTTAGATTATCATAGGCATCTAAAAGTGCTGTCTCTCCTTGTGCTATCTGGTCAAGTCCGCTTTGGCACTGCTCTATACCTGTATTCACCTGAATGAGAGTCTGTGCTATCGCTGACGCTGCCGCAGGCAGATCATCTGCTGTGTTTACGGTGATTCCAAGCGCCGAGAGACCTGAAAACTGTGTTGCAATCTGCTTATCAACCTGCTCAAGCTGCGCTTTGAGTGCTGTGCCCGCTTCACCCGGTGCATTTGCGCCCTCTTTGAGTGACGGAATTGTCTTTGTATATGTATCACTATTCATGAAGTCTGAAAGAGCTGACTGAATTGTTTCAAGCTGGCTCTTCTGCTCATTTAAGCTTGCAAGAGTACTCTCTAGCTGAGTCTTCTGCTCTGCAAGCTTTGCCTTTTGCTCCTTTAGCGTATCCACTCCCGCGCTCATCTGATCCGATGCCGATGTGATTGCGTTTTGTCCGCTCTCTATCTTTGCGCTTGCATCATCCATCTGACTTTTTGCATCGTCAAATTTCTTTGAAACGGCATTATTTATTTTCTCATTGAGCGCATCTATCTTGGCCTGATTCATCGTGACCTGTATCTGCTCAGTGAGCTCACCTGTTGCAGTCACTGATGCGACTCCCTCTGTACTCTCAATTGCAGGCTTAAGTGTGTTTTCCACAAAGTCAGTGATTTCCGACTTACTTTTCCCATCCATATCCACAGCAGTCATCATGATTGGAAGCATGTCCGGATTTATCTTCATAATGGTCGGAGTACCCACTCCATCCTTCCAGCCAGCCTTGACCTGATCTATTTTCTGCTGCATCTCTATCACTACAGAATCCATGTTGGCATTCTGCTCATACTCGCATGTCACCAGAGAATAGCTGTTATATGACATTGAGCTTACGTTTTTGATATTGGACGTAGTTGCCATAGCTGCTTCAAGCGGCGCGGTGACATCGCTCTCCACCTCCTGTGGACTTGCTCCCATATCTGTTGTCACGATAAGTGCATACTGAAAGCTCATATCCGGCAGCAGATCTGTCGTCATCCTGCCAAGTGATACAACACCGAGTACTATTACCAGCAGTACTCCTACAAGTACAGTAAAAGGCTTTTTTACACTATATCTTGATATCATCTGACCCCTCCTTCTTCTTTTCTTTGATAATGTCCTGCCTTAGTTTGATAGACAATGTGATTACTGCGATTTTCACAATAAATTTAATTCGCTGTTATACTTTTATTATACAATGTGGCGGATTGCAACTCAATTGGTTTATACTTTTTTAAGAGTTTTTAACAATAAAAAAGACACCCAATTATACGATTAATATAATTCGATGTCCTTAAATATCTTTTAATATCTTTTATTTATTTCTGCTTCAAATGCCCTCTTCCTCAATCTCATCCTCATCATCATTGATACCTGCAACAGCACTTGTAACGGCTCCGATTACAGCGACAAGCGCAAAGATGATAACTAAAAAAATAACTATAAAGAATGCTACTAAAAAACCTGTATCTGTCATATAATTTACCCCCATAGCTGTCTCACAGCTTCTTTAAAATATAGTTTTAGTTTAACACACTTGTCTGTAAATAACAATATCGTAAAGGGCTAAATTATTGACTAAATATTGACTAAAATATTGATTTATGAAATTGCTCAGTCCTTGATCTGCATACCGTTTGCATCCATATGATAGCCTTCAGTCATGATCAGCTTTGATACCGGAACTATCTCATAGCCCATGTCCTGCAGCTTCGTGAGCATCTCATCGAGTGCCTGCGAGGTGTATTTGGCGCCAAGATGGCAGAGTATTATCGAGCCACAATCCAGTCTTTTGTGATTGCACACTGTATCTATAATGTTTTGCATACCATAGTTTTTCCAGTCGAGTGAATCCACATCCCACTGGATTGGATAATAGTCACAGCCATACACTGTGTCAATCAGTTCATTGTTGTACGAGCCGTATGGCGGTCTGAATACCTTCATATCCTTTCCGGTCAGCTCCTTGACCTTTTTGTGCACATCCATTATCTCCGTCTTCATCTCGCCTGCCGTGATTGTTGCCATATCATAGTGGTGCTCACTGTGATTTCCGGGCTCATGCCCTTTTTCAACCAGCGTCTTTACACATTCAGGGTTATCACTCACAAACCCTCCTGTCATAAAAAATGTAGCCTTTACGTTGTGCTTGTCAAGTGTCTCCATCATACTGTCAAAATCCTCTGCTCCCCAGGCACAGTCAAATGAAAGGGCTATCTTTTTTTCTGTTGTCTGAACCGAATATACAGGCAGCTTTCTGTCCCCGAACTGACTCACAGCACTGCTAAGTGTCTCCATCACCTCTATATTTTTCAGCTGCGATATGTCATACTCTCTGCCATATAAAGCGCCTGTAATAAGAAGCGCCGACAGCAGCACTCCAAAAAGGAATCTGTGTCGGCGTTTCTTTCGTTTTGTCCCATTATGTAGTTTTGTATTTTGCATGTATGCTCTGTATTCACTCATGCTATATACTATTCTTTATTATCACAAATTATGAATAATGAAATAACTCTATTTCAGTTCTTCTGCCCTTCCGATAAACTCAAGCACTACCTCAATCGACTGATGCGCAGCCTTCTCCGCAAAGGTCTGGTAGTCTGTCTCGCCGCCGTCGCCGTCTGATATTGAGCGAAGAATGGCAAATGGCACCTTGTTCACATAGCACACATGACCTATGCTGCCGCCCTCCATCTCTGCTGCGATTGCATCAAAGGTATTCGAAATATAATCCTTCTGCTCCTTTGTGGCAATAAACTGATCTCCTGTTGCGATATTGCCCTTTTTGTAGTGGATATTCCTGTCAGCTAAGCATGAGCACATGAGCTCCACCATTTTTGTATCTGCCGGAAGCAGAATCATATTGATGCCTGAGAGAAGTCCCTTCGGATCTCCGATTGGCGATGTATCCATATCGTGCTGCAGCACGTTTGTGTCAAGCACATTTAAGTCCTTTGTCAAAGTTCCTGCCACTCCGATATTGACAATCATATCTACATCATATTTCAAAATCATGGCCTCTGCACATATTGCCGCAAACACCTTTCCTATTCCGCATTTTGCCGCAACTACATACTGATCACCGATTTTACCCTCAACAAACTCCACTCCGCTGTAAACCTCTGTCTGTGTGTCTGTCATCTGAGCCTTTAAGTCATCGACCTCCATCTGCATTGCACCAATTACACCTATTGTCATTTTATTTCTCCATTCCTGCTATCTTACTATTATATTATCTTTCTATATAACTATCCAGAACCACTGAGAACCCAAGACTGATGCGTCATACGCACATGTAAGCATCAGATTTTCCTGTACTCAATACAACTTCTGTCAAAGCTTAATACCTGTTTACTGTGGATAAGTAAACTCCATATTTGTCTGGCTCTCAAGCACCTTTAGATATGCACGGCACTCCTTCTTTGCCTCGTCAAGTGACAGATTCTCGTAATGTCCGCACTCTATGGCTGATGCACCAAACACCGGTCCATCATACTCTAGTATCTGTTTTAAGACCTCTTTGGTGATTTCAAAAACCTTTCCCGGCTCAACATCCCTCACAACGAGATAGAATCCTGTCTGACAGCCCATCGGTCCAAAATATACCACATCATCTGCAATCTCAGAGTTTCTCACACATGTTGCAAACATATGCTCCACTGAGTGCATAGCTGAATTGGACATATAATCGCCTGCATTAGGTTTTCTTGTACGAAGGTCGTATGTAACGATTTCTCCATCTTTTCTTGAAATATAAAATCCAGGTTTAAGAATATTATGATTGATTGTAAAGCTTTTAATTCTTTCCATAAAATTGTTTCTCCTTACTTAGTTGCTGCCTCAAACTGCTTCAGATAATCCTCAAATACATTGAGTGCATCATCCACAGGCTTTGGTGTGCTCATATCGACACCGGCACTCTTTAGCAGCTCGATTGGATTCTTCGAGCATCCACCGCACAGGAAATTTCCTATATACTTATCCACAGCAGGCTTTCCCTCCTCAAGTATCTTTTTTGAAAAAGCAACTGCTGCCGAATAGCCTGTCGAGTACTGATATACATAGTACGGTGTGTAAAAATGCGGTATGCGCATCCACTCATATGATATCTCATCATCCACGCGCATATCCGGTCCGTAGTACTGCACATTCAGCTCATGCCACAGTTCATTTAGCACATCCTTGGTAACCGGCTCGCCCTTTTGCATTTTCCGGTGAGCTATATGCTCAAACTCTGCAAACTGCGCCTGCCTGAAAAGTGTCGTCCTGAAGCCGTCCAGAAAATGTGTCATGAGATATTTTCTCTCATTTTCATCCTCACAATGCTCAAGCATATAGTGCATTAGAAGCGACTCATTGCAGGTGGATGCAACCTCTGCCACAAAAATCAGGTATCCTGCGTAGGTGATGCTCTGATGCTCATTTGAATAGTATGTATGCATCGCATGTCCCATCTCATGAGCCAGCGTAAACACACTGTCCAGATTGTCGGCATAGTTCAAAAGCACATACGGATGAGTGCCGTAAGCGCCCCATGAATACGCACCGCTTCTCTTGTTCTCATTCTCATATACATCTATCCAGCCACTCTCCATGCCAGACTTAAGTGTGCTGACATACTCATCGCCCATAGGCTCAAGTGCCTTTGCCACAAGCTTTTTCGCCTCATCATAGGTGTAGGTTGTCTGTACATTGTCCACAATCGGTGCAAACAAATCATACATATGCAGATGCTCCACACCTAAAAGCTTCTTCCTAAGCGCCATGTACCTGTGCAGAGCCGGTAGATGTGCGTGAACCGTCTCAATCAGATTGTCATAGACACTCTCAGGAATATCGCCATCGGATAAATACATGGCCCTTGCACTGTCATATTTTCTGACCCTTGCATAAAAAGTGTCATTTTTCAGCTTGCTGATGTACATCATGGAAACAGTATTGCTCCACTTCTTGTACGAATCATACACTCCGCGGAACACCTGCTTACGCAGGCTTCTGTCCTTGCTGCTTAAAAAATCTATGAAATTGCCATGCGTGATACGGATTTTATTTCCCTCGACATCAGTGATATACGGGAATTTGATATCCGCATTGTTGAACATGCTGAATATATTCTCCGGTGCTGCAGCCATCTCACCGCACTGCGCCAGGATATTCTCCTCTGCAGCCGATAAAGTATGCGCTTTCTGACGCATTATCTCATCAATCGCACGCTTATAGTGCATAAGTTCATTGCTCTCACTGTAAAAGCTCTCAAGCCTTTTATCATCTATCTGCAAAATCTCCGGACTCGCAAATGCCAGCGCACCTGATGCCTGAACAGTCAGTGTCTCTGCCTTTGACACATATGCCTGATATTTCGACACGGCAGTGTCCTGATGCGAGCGCTCATTCGCATAAACCACTATACGCTCCAAATAATAAGACAACTCATCCTGCTTCTTAAAAAAATCAAGCAGCGTTGCTGCACTGTCAGCCAGATGTCCCTTAAAGCCCGAGAGCTTTTCTGCAAGCTGTGACGCTTTTTCGCACTCAGCCTCCCACAGCTCATCTGTCTCATACATATCCTCAAGCTTCCATTTGTACTCGTCTGAGATTTCATCTCTCTTTTGAAGCCTTTTCTCACTCATTTTGTGTTACCTTCTATCTTACTTTTCTTGTTCTCGGGGGTTTTTGAATAGTTACCTTGTTTTCAACTCTTCAGAACCACCCCACGCACATTCGCAAAACCGCACTATGTTTTTATAAAACTACCCACACATCCAGCATGCAAAATGCATATAGACGTGTGGGATATATGTGAATTATAACAATTAAGCTCTACTTTGTAATTAAAGTGCCCATACCACCTGAAACTGTCTTGCCCTCTTTATTGAGCTTTGTGATAAGCACTGAACGGATGGCAGAGTCACCGATAAAGTCAATAGCTGCCTCAATCTTTGGAGCCATGGTACCTTCATCAAACTCGCCTGCTGCAAGGTACTTCTTTGCCTCATCGACAGTCATGGTATCAAGCGGCTTCTCATCCTCCTTGCCATAGTTCAGGCAGACCTTGTCAACGCTTGTAAGTATAACAAGTCTGTCAGCATCAAGAGTATCTGCAAGCTTTCCTGCTGCAAGATCCTTCTCGATAACAGCACTGGCGCCCTGAAGCTTATTGTCCTGTGCTAAAACAGGAATTCCGCCGCCACCGCATGCGATAACAACCTGATCCGCATCAACAAGAGCCTTAATAGCATCCTTTTCCACTATATCAACAGGCTTTGGAGCTGCCACAACTCTTCTGTAGCCTCCCTCAACCTGTGTCACATGGTTGCCCTTCTTCTCCTCTTCCTCAGCCTCTGCCTCTGTCATAACACGGCCAATGATCTTTGTCGGATGATAAAAAGCCTCATCATATGGGTCAACAACCACCTGTGTAAGTATTGTTGAAACGGTCTTGTAAATTCCTCTGCCAAGAAGCTCTGTACGGATAGCATTCTGTAAATCATATCCTATATATCCCTGGCTCATTGCAGAGCAGACAGCTGTAGGTGTAGCTGTATACTCAGGATAAATCCTGCAAAACTCAGACATAGCGGTGTGAATCATGCCCACCTGCGGTCCGTTGCTGTGTGTGATAACAACCTCATAATCGTCCCTGATAAAATCTGCAACTGCCTTTGCTGTATGCTTTGTAGCCTCGTGCTGCTCCGGAAGAGTTGTTCCAAGAGCATCATGTCCGAGTGCGATAACTATTTTTTTCTTCTTCATGCCGACCTCCTATGCAAAATGAAAACTAATTTGCTTCTATTATCTAATATTTTGTGGAATTTGTCTAGTACTTTGAACTGATTTGAACAACATTTCCTCCACAGCGTAAGGGACGTAAGCCTAGAGCACCGGTGACGCACACGTACTCTTGCAGGAGCAAATAGCGAAGTGGCTTAGATACTGTAGAAATTATGCCAATGAAGCGCAGAAACACCCCTGCATGTACGCAGGGGTGAGGAGAAAACGCGCTGGAATTACTGCTGGATATCCTTTGCAGAGCTTAAGGTTACTTCAACCTTGCTCTCTTCGTACTGTCTGCCACTCTGACGGGCAACAGTAAGAGTAACCTTATCTCCGGCCTTGTAGCTCTTTAACGCTGACTGCAGCTCTGTCATAGAAGAAATCTTTGTGCTGTCAACAGCAGTGATGATATCTCCCTCCTGTAAGCCGGCATTTGCGGCACCTGAACCAGCTGAAACAGATGAAACATACACACCCTGCGGGAAGCCATAGGCTACCATCTCAGATGAAACATCACCACCCTTGATACCAAGGTATGCCTGATTCTCGTTAGTATATTTTCCATTCTGGATAAGGCTCTCAATAATAGGCTTTGCAACTGACATAGGAATTGCATATCCGATACCCTCAACCTCAGTTGAAGAATATTTTACAGAGTTTATACCGATAACCTCGCCATTTTCATTTAAGAGTGCTCCACCACTGTTTCCAGGGTTTATGGCTGCATCTGTCTGGATAAGCTTGTTGTTGGTAACAGTCTCACCTGTCTGTGAATCCTGTGTAGTAACAGTTCTGTTAAGTGCACTTACTATACCTGTTGTGACAGACTGTCCGTATCCAAGTGCATTACCGATAGCAATCGCAGGACTTCCAACAGCTACACTATCAGAATCTCCGATTGTAGCAATCTTGATATTTGAGTAAGTGTCTTTTCCAAGGTCTGCTTTCTTTACACGTACAACTGCAAGATCGTCATCCGGATCTGTTCCTCTGATTTCTGCCTTTACCACAGAATCATCATCAAACTGTACTGTGAGCTCCTCTGAATCTGCCACAACATGATTGTTTGTAGCAATATAAAGATAATCATCATCCTCACTCACAATAATTCCTGAGCCACAGCTCTGAGACTGCTGTGACTGCCTTCCGAAAAAGCTGTTGTAGGTGACTGTTCCTGTATTTGTGATAGCAACGATGCTAGGCATAACCTCATCGACAACAGATGATACATCTGTCAGATCCTTTGCATCCCCTGAGGATGTCTGCTTAGTCCCACCGGATGTTGTAGTGGTAAGCTTTGCACTTGCAGTAGAAGAATTTGAAATAGCTCTCGTGCCAATATAGCTTACTCCTGTGAAAACACCGCCTCCGACGAGTCCAAAGATAAGAGCTGCAGCTACTGTCTTTGCTGCAAATGGTCCAAATGCACCAGGCTTTCTAGGTGCTCTCTGTTTCTTAGGCTTTACAGTCTGCTGGTATGCCTGACCATTCATATTCATCCGGCGGCTATATGAATTGTCTGTCGAACCTGCTGATGTGCCGCCATATGCATTATTATTTGTGCCTGAATTATACGACTGATTAGAATAAGGCTGGTTTGCATATGATTGATTTACATTTGGCTGTCCTGCTGCAGAAGCCTGCGAATATGGATTGTAGCTCTGTGAATAGCTTTCAGCTGATGTATTATTAGTCTGTGCAGCCTTCTGTGACTCATCCGGATTGTAAGGATTACCCGACATTGTGAAATTTACATTGTTTGTATTGTTATTTGTACTGTTAGTATTATTTGTATTATTTGTATCATTCATATTTCTATAATTGTTATCCATAATAATTTCTCCTTTCGTTTACATTTAGAAGTATACTGTCAATCTGTGTTTATTTTGTGACGGGATTATTTATTTTTTCATAAATCATTTAACTATTTATAGCCTATATTCCCCATTGCAGGCCACTATGCGATTATAAAAATAAAAATAACTGCTCATCGGCAGATGCACCTCTAAGTCTGCGATAAATAGAAATTGCAGAATATCAATACATCCCTGCCAATGAACAGTTACCATAAATCATATATTAAATTTCAATTCCGTTCTTCTCAAGAAGAGCTCTCGCTGTTTCAACCGAATCTGTACCTGTCGCATTCTTTACAGGTGCAAACTCCTTCTCCCTGTCTACCTCAAATGGCAGGCTATTGTCCATCATGTATACCATATCGAGGATGAGTGTCTCGAACTTGTATGCATTCGGAGTCTCAGGCTTGTGCTCTGTACCGTTCTCATCAATGTAAGGCACCTTCTTCTCTACTACATGGAGCGGAAGGCTCTTTTCTGCGATAGCCATGAGCTTGTCCACGCGGAATAAATAGTTTAAGATAACACCAAAACCATACTGCAATGAACCATTCTCGTTCTTTGCCTCTGCCATCTCAGGAGTAAGCTCGTAATACTCAACAATCGAAGGCTTGCCATTCTCAAGACACATAGCACCAACTCTCTCATATGGATCACATTTTCTGACCACCTTAGAGCCGCTGACACAGCCGGACTCGATTGTAGCACCTACAAATACAGGATCTGCAATCTGCTGAAGCACATTGTCCACAGCAAATACATTGAGCCACTCAACCCCCTTGTCCTTCAAATCCTTATCAAGACCGGCATTGATGAGTGACTTGAACCATCCACCGTTTCCGTTTGGTGACATGGCAAGTGAATCTTCAGATTTCATGAGCAGATTTCCATCAAAATCAACTGCCGGAACCATCTCCTGCACGAAAAACTTCACATAATCCTTATTGTATCCAAAATAGTCGTGCTCTTCAAAGAACTCTCTTGTCATGCCATCATTTATCTCGCTTGTCATAACATACAGAGGCACCCATGTACCGGTCTGATTTGTAACCTTCATGAGGTTTGCGACAAGCTGCTCAAAGATGTAGAGTTCCTTTGTCTTTCCGATATTGAACATGCCCTTAGCCTTGTCAAATCCAAGACGTGTACCCTGTCCACCGGCAAGAAGAATTGCACCGACCTTGCCATTCTTGACAGCATCAAGACCTGTTGCAAGGTATTTGTCCTTATTTGCCTCTATCTCTGAAAGCTCCATAGCAGCAAGCGGTGAAAATGTACCTCTCTGCTGCTCCTTGTTGTGAATCATATCAAGGTATGACCAGTCCATGTGCTCAAGCTGGCTCTCAAGCTTAGCCGGAGCTTCCTCTGTTAAGAATTTCTTTAAGTATTTCTGGTTTGTTGCCGTGATTTTTTCTTTGATTTCCGGTTTCATAATAAATAATCTCCCTAATAGCTAACTTTAATTATTTAATCATCCGAACCATCTGATGATGATTTTTCTTCTGAACCGTTTTCAGATTCTGACTGGCTCTTTTTCAGGGCATCCTGCTTGTCCTTATTTTTTTTCTTTGCCCCTTCGGTTCCATCAGAGCCAACAGTATCATTGTACTGCGTGAGATCAAATGCTGAAGTCTTAGATGTAACACCTGTCTTTTTAGCAATCTTATCACTTACTGTCAGAACGGTATCTGTCGGCTGATAATCAGTCTCATTAAACATGAACTGATGAAGCTCAGAAACATTCTGTGCCAGATCTATAGGAATTACAGTATCGCCCGTAGTTGACAGATTCATTGTAGTCAGCTCAAATGGGAAGCCTGTTGTCTCCTTCATCTGAAACTTTGTAACATAAGAAGCATACTGTAATATCTCGGCAGCTGTAAAGTTTGTACTTATCTGACTCATAATATCCTTGCACATCTCTGTTAGAGATCCTAAATCTGACTGTTTAGCCTTGTCAAGCATAGCCTGAAGCACAATTCTCTGACGGGATGCCCTTAAGAAATCATCACCGGAGGTGCTTCTGATACGTGCATAGCATGTAGCCTGAGTTCCATCAAGATGCTGCATACCATCCCCCTCAAGATAAGGAGTATTATATCCTGTAGTATAATCAACTTCAGGAATCAGATAATTGATTTCCTTCATCTCCGCATTAGTAATCTCAAGATCAAGGCCACCGATATCATCTATAGCATCTACAAGAGCCTTCCAGTCAACACAGACATACTTGGTTATATTCAAATCCAAATTTGAATTAAGCATAGCTACAGCCCTCTTTGCCCCACCATTAGCATATGCTGCATTTGCCTTTGCAAACTTTCCATTGCCTATAGGCAGATACGTATCTCTGTAGACAGAAACAAGCTGAACCTCCTTAGTATCATAATTCAGACTAGCAATCATGATACAATCGGAATGACCCTCATTGTATGAACCATTACTTCTGTTGTCCAGACCAAACAACGCTACATTGAGATATCCATGCATATTGGCAAGAACATCATCATCAATATCCTCATTGATTCCGGCCTCACTAGCTGTCAGCGCATCCTCATATTTAACCTGTCCGAGTGTCTTATTATAAGCCCAAACCACTAACAGAACAATTAACAGCAGCAGGATTTCAAATACAAAGAGTATAATCTTCTTACGTCCACTTCTTCTCTTTTTTCTTCTTCTCTTCTTTGCCATGTTATTTTTCCTTTTTCCTATGAATGTAAAGCCATGCGTCTGCGTAGTCCTGACGCTCCTTCTCTGACATATTGGTATACTTTCCAAACTCCAGATTCGTCAGACGCATCTGCGGCCTGCCACACTTGAAGCATTCAACCTCTTTCCTTCTTGAAACCATCCGTATCCAGCCACAATCCGGGCAAATGTATATTTTCATCATAGTCTTTATTCAAACTGTCCGAGAACCTCAGCTGACAAAGCATCAAGCTTAGCCTGTGAATCTTCAAGAGACACTCCTTTAACTCCGAAATAGAATTTAATCTTAGGCTCTGTACCAGAAGGGCGTACACAGCACCAAGCGTTATCGTTAAGTTCGTAGTAAAGTACATTAGAAGAAGGAAGACCTGTCGGCTCAACCTTTCCTGTTGTCATATCTTTTCTTGTGTCATTCTTGTAATCACGGATAGCAAGCACCTGATAATCACCAAATTTTTTTGGCTCAGCGGCACGTGCCTTTGTCATAATCTCATTTATCTGTGCGGCACCATCAATACCCTTTAAGGTCATTGTGGAAATACCCTCTCTGTAGTAGCCATACTTCTCGTACATGTCAATCATGCCATCCCAGAGTGTCTTGCCCTGTGACTTATAGAAGGCAGCCACCTCACACAGCATGCAAACTGCTGCAGGAGCATCCTTGTCCCTTGCATATGTGCCAGGTAAGCATCCGTAGCTCTCCTCCATACCGAATACATAGTTGTTGCAGCCGGTCTTTTCGAATTTGAGCATCTGCTCACCGATATACTTGAAGCCTGTTAAAACCTCGATATGCTTTACGCCATATGCTGCCGCAATCGCCTTACCCATATCTGTAGAAACAATTGACTCAACAAATGCAGGATTCTCAGGCAGAGTACCATTGGCGCTCTTCTGGCTTAAAATGTACTCACCGATAAGCATAGCTGACATATTTCCTGTAAATGTCACATACTCACCTGTCTTTGTATCCTTGCAGTATACACCGAGTCTGTCGGCATCAGGGTCAGTTGCTAAAACAATATCAGCATCCTTTTCCTTTGCAAGCTCAAGTGCAAGCTTCCATGCATCAGGATTCTCAGGATTTGGATAAGGACATGTAGGGAAATTGCCATCAGGTACTGCCTGGCTTGGCTCAATGTATACATTCTCAAAGCCCATATCCTTAAGTACTCTCTGTACAGGGCGAAGACCTGTGCCGTGGAGTGGTGTGTAAACGATCTTGATATCCTTTGCCATAGCCTTGATGATCTCAGGATGAATAGAAAGCTTGCGGAGTTCTCCGAAATATCCCTCCTCAACCTCATCAGAGATGACATTGTAAAGGCCTGCCTCAATAGCAGCAGCCTTGTCCATAGTCTTTACCTGGTCAAACGATGTAACCTTTGCCACCTCAGCCATGATGCTTGTATCATGAGGTGGAGTAACCTGTGCACCATCCTCCCAGTATACCTTGTATCCATTGTACTCACGAGGATTGTGGCTTGCTGTGATAACAACACCGGCTATTGTACCGAGTGTCCTTACTGCGTATGAAAGCTCCGGAACAGGTGCGAGCTGTGGGAATACATATGTCTTGATTCCGTTAGCTGCAAGACAGAGTGCTGTGGCATCTGTGAACTCATCATGCATATTACGTGAGTCATGAGCAATTGCAACACCTCTCTTTACTGCGTCCTCTCCCTGTGAAAGTATGTAATTTGCCAGTCCCTGTGTAGCCTGACGGACTGTGTATATATTCATCCTGTTGGTGCCGGCTCCTATTACACCACGAAGACCTGCTGTACCAAACTCAAGTGTGCGATAGAATCTGTCCTCTATCTCCTTATCATCACCTGCGATAGCCTTAAGCTCTGCCTTTGTAGCCTCATCAAAATATGGGTCTGTACACCATTTCTCGTACTCCGCTCTAAAATCCATTTATATTAACCTCCTGTATCAGCTAGTAAATAAGCCTATTAATGTTAACCATACCGATTTTACCACATTAACGTGCATTTGAAAAGTTTTAGTTCCTTAATATTTTTTTAAACACAAGGCTCCTCATCCAAAGTGGCATCATACAGACAACAAGCTGTGCCGAAATCGTAACAAAATAATCGGCTGCGCTTATGGTCCCTGTCTTTAAAATACGTTTTCTTCCGGCTTTGTATTTAAGGAAATAATCAAAGCCGCCACGCCTCCTTAGCATATCATCACCGGTTCTGGCATACACAAGAGTCTCACCTATATTTGCCATACGACAGTGATTTCTGATCATATTCGCCCAAAGAAGAGAATCCTCCATAAGCAGACAGTCCTGATAATTGCCCGCAGCAAGCACCGCAGATCTTTTGTACATCACAGTCATGTGATTGAACGCATCGCGCTTTCTCTGATACTGCTTTATCACATAATTTCCGAGAGGCACTGTCCTCTCTGATATAATATTATGCATATCATCGGAAAACTCGCTGATGTAGCCGCCTATGATATCAAACCCCGGATTTTCCGAAAAAGCATCCAGCTGTCTCTCAAACCTGTCAGGCACACATATATCATCCGTATCCATTCTGGCCACAAGCTCATTAGAGCAATGCTTTATGCCTTCAGCAAGTGCAAGACCGAGCCCGTTGTTTTTTTCAAGCTTTACCGTAACAAAATTTATTTCCGAAGGTCTGCATTCATAATCTCTGATTGCCTCATAAAGCTCATCTGTCAGCCGACCATCCTCCACCAGCACTATCTCGTCCGGTAAAACAGTCTGTGAATATATGCTTTCCATACACTCCCTGAAATACTCAGGCTTTTCCTTGTAATAAATTGACAGTAATACTGAAAATTTGACTTTATTCATAAGTATCATCCTCCCAGACAAGCAGACTAATGTATTACCGCAAGCACAGTCTCTATGCACAGTCTAATATCATTTATCAGTGAAAATCTCTTAAGATACTTAAGATTGTACCTCATCTTGCCCGGCAGCACCTTGTGGATATATGTGTAATCCACATCATCAGAAGCCTCAAGAAGCCTGTCCTCATCCTTATACCTGATGCTTGCCTCACTTGTGATTCCGGCAGGCATCAGAAGTGTTGCCATCATCGCAGGTGTATATGCCATGACATACTTCTCCACCTCAGGTCTTGTGCCAACAAAGCTCATATCACCACATAGCACATTTATGAGCTGCGGAATCTCATCAAGCCTGTACTTTCTGATGACAGCGCCGACTCTTGTGATTCTTGAATCCCCACCGACAGTCACGAGTGAGCCCTTTTTGTCAGCGTCATTCACCATGGTTCTGAACTTGAATATGCGAAACTTCCTGCCATACTGTGTGATACGCTCCTGTCTGAAAAAAACAGGTCCTCTGCTATCCACCTTTATCCAGACAGCAAGGACCAGTATAACAGGCGAAAGCAGCACAAGAAGAACAGCGGACATAATCACATCAAAAATGCGTTTGAATACCATGCTTGTCCTCTTTCTGCTCAGATGCCTGTAATATTTAAGTGTAAAATCATTTTTCATGAATGTAGGAATCTCTCCCCATGTTCTCCATCTACTCATGTAAAATCTCCAATAAATTATTAATTATATACTCCACATCCTCATCGCTAAGCTTTGTGTTGAGAGGAAGTGTAATTTCATTCTCATACTGATGATAAGCATTTGGAAAATCAGCTATGTCAAAGCCCATATTCTTATATGCTGTCATCATCGGAAGTGGCTTGAAATGCACATTTGTGGCGATACCTCGCTCCGCCATCTGCACTATAAGCGCATTGCGCCTGTCCACGCCGATGCCCGGTATGCGAAGCAGATACAGATGTCCGCTCGATGTATGCCTGTCTGTAAAATGAGGCACAGTCAAGAGACCAAGCGGCTTAAATGCCTCGTCATAGCGCTCTATAATATCACGGCGCCTCTTAAGAAGCCCATCATATCTGTCAAGCTGTACCAGACCAATGGCAGCCTGGATATCAGTCATATTGCACTTATACGAAGGAGCCACAATATCATACTCCCAGTTGCCCTGACCATTCTTGTGGAAAGCATCCTTCGTCTGTCCGTGGAGTGAAAGCAGCATAAACTGCTTGTAGATATACTCATCATCAAAGCCCTCTATAGGTCTCCAGGTGAGTGCTCCGCCCTCTGCAGTGGTCAGATTCTTGACCGCATGAAACGAAAAGCTTGTAAAATCAGCTACATTGCCACACATAATCCGCTCACCGTCTCTCATGTATGAGGCGCCAAAAGCATGAGCTGAGTCAGCCGCCACAATCACACGTCCGATTGCCCTCTGCACATCGTTTGACGGATGAAAAAGAGCCTTTTTTCTTTCCACAATATCCAAAATCCTGTCATAGTCGCAAGGCACGCCTGCAATATCAACCGGCACGATAACCTTTGTCTTTTCTGTAATAGCAGCCTCCAAAGCCTCGTAATCCATCTCAAAGGAATCAGGTGCTACGTCTATAAACTTAAGTGTCGCACCGACATGCACAGCAGGGCTTGCAGATGCAGTATAAGTGTATGCACTTGTGATGACCTCATCACCTGCACCTATTCCTAAGAATCTGAGTATCGACTCAAGACACGCAGTAGCAGAGCCCAGAGCCACAGCCTTATTCGTGCCGCATAGCTTAGCAATCCTCTTCTCAAATTCCTTAGTCCTTGGACCTGTTGTAATCCAGTCGCTTCGTAGCACATCAGCAACAGCTGACACCTCTGCTTCTGTTATATCAGGTGGTGAAAATGAAATCTGTCTTTTTTCCATAGTTATGTTCCTCGCTTCCGGCATAAAATATGCCAAACATCCGGCTTTTACAATCTATATTATGAGCTTCAAAAGATATTTAGTCCTCCAGGTCAGGATGATATGTCTTGACCACAGATGCAACTATCTGCTTGATATCCTTTGCTTCTGAGGTGCATGCCTTCTCGAGCATCTCAAGCTGCTTCTCAAAGAGCTCATCATCCATCTCAATAGGCTCACCCACATGAATCAGCTTGTTTGGAGTCTCCTTAAGACCCTCCTCACTCATCAGCATCTCCTCGTAGAGCTTCTCGCCCGGACGCAGTCCTGTGTATACAATCTGGATATCCACATCAGGCTCCAGTCCCGAAAGCCTGATAAGATTCCTTGCCATATCATCAATCTTGACAGGCTCGCCCATATCGAGTACGAAAATCTCTCCTCCATGAGCATAGAGCCCGGCCTGCAGTACAAGTGCCACCGCCTCCGGAATTGTCATAAAGTACCTAATAATACGCTTGTCCGTCACAGTAACCGGACCGCCATCCTCTATCTGCTTCTTAAATAGCGGGATAACACTTCCGTTACTTCCGAGCACATTTCCAAAACGTACCGCTACAAAATCAGTCCCAGTCTGCCTGTTCATCATCTGTATAACCATCTCGCACAGGCGCTTTGACGCGCCCATGATATTAGTCGGATTGACCGCCTTATCTGTAGAGATAAGTACAAACTTCTTCACATGGTACTCTGCTGCAAGCCTTGAGAGCTTTAATGTGCCAAGCACATTGTTTTTTATTGCCTCATTCGGGCTCTCCTCCATCAGCGGTACATGCTTATGTGCTGCCGCATGATAGATAATCTCAGGATGATATGTCTGAAATACATAGTGCAGCCTGTTGGTATTGCGCACAGAGCCAATCAGCGTCTCCACCCTTACATAAGGATACTTACGCTTCAGCTCCTGCTGTATATCGTATGCATTATTCTCGTAAATATCAAAAATGATAAGAAGCTTCGGGTCCTCTCTGGCTATCTGACGGCAAAGCTCACTACCTATGGAGCCACCGCCACCTGTAACCATAACCACCTTGCCCTGTAAAAATGAATGAATACCATCATTATCCACAACAACCGGATCCCTGCCAAGCAAATCCTCTATACTGACCGGACGCAGATTAGAAACCGAAACCCTGCCGTCCACCATCTGATATATTCCCGGAACCACAGACACATCACAGCCGGTATCCTTACAAATATTGAGTATATCCTTCCTGTCCTTACCCGATGTGGAAGGTACAGCATACACAATCTTTGTGATATCATACTTCTCAACCATCTCCGGAATGTCGTTTCGATTGCCGACAATAGGCACGCCGTCTATGAAGCGGCCGAGCTTCGCCGGATTGTCATCTATGATACAGCAGGCCTTTGTGTGCAGATGTGAGCTCATGATAAGCTCTCTGATAAGCATCCTGCCCGCATTTCCTGCTCCTATAATCATGACTCTCTCATCACCGTTTGCAAAGCCTCTCTGCTCAAGCATCTTCTGGCCTGTCCTGATAAATCTGTACGCAAACCGGCACGCTGTGCACAGTGCAAAGCTGAGCATCAGTCCGATAATCCAGAAGGCATACGGCATCTTAATCTCATACACCTCATGAATGATAACGCACAGAACCGTAAGCACCAGAAAGGCACCAATAATATGCATAAACTCATTGATGCTCGCAAAGCGCCATATACTGTGATACAGCCTGAAAATATAAAACACCACAAGTGAAATCACCATAAACAATGGCACAATGTGCAGATACCCCTCCAAAAATGAGAGCGGAATATGTGAATATGAAAACTCAAACCTGATCATCAAAGCGAAAAAGAATGAGATTGCAATAATACACATATCAACAAATGCAAGAACCAATGCCCTGAAAACCCATTGCTTGTCATTGCCCATGTATGAATCCGGCTTCTCCGGACCATCGCATTTTGTTTTGTCTTTTAGATTATTTTTATCTTTTTTCATGTCAAGTCTATTACTCATATAGAATTTTCTCCTTTTGTCCTACACTGCAAAAAGCAGCTTCTATATCCCTATGCAAATCAACTTCTCATAAACTGCATTTAAATTTACGCTTTATTATACCATACACACACTATTATAGTTCTTATTATTTTATTAAATATACCACATTTAGCGATTTTTGAAAACAAACAGCTTGCTTATGACATAGTTGAGCACAACCACAACCACCTGTGCTGCAAGCTTCACCCACATGCTTGGATAGTCCAAAAGCGTGATAAAAATAAAGATAATAGCCTCTTCAATAACCAGTGTGATAAATCTGCCACTGAAAAAAGCAAACATCTGTACTAAAAACGCCGTCTTTGTCGGCGTAGCAACCTTAAACACCCACTTCTTGTTGGTAACATATGAGAAAAGTACAGCAAACACCCATGCCAGCGCATTCGCAATCAGCTCATTGATTCCAAACAAAACATTAAAAATAGCATATGCGCCTATGCTGATCACAAAGGTCATATTGCCAAAAACCGTGTATAAAACAAGCTCCTTAAACTCCTCTTTCCTGTTTCGTATTATAATATTATCCATTTCTCCACCTATGTGACAGGCTTTAGCCCCTGTCGTAATTTATACGTGTAAGTTGATAGTAATGTTAATTTGCGATTTTTATATAATAACTGCATAGCCAAAATAAGTCAATATGTGATATGATATCTGCATGAAAAAGAAAACACAAAAAAACAAAAGTATAAAACTAAACTACATATATAATGTGAGCTACCAGATACTCACACTGATCACACCGCTTATCACAGCGCCGTACCTCTCGAGGGTGCTTAAGGCAGACGGAATAGGTGCATACAGCTATACCTACTCACTGGTATCATACTTTATCATGTTTGCCGCACTGGGCACTGTAAACTACGGAAACAGGGAAATATCATACCTGCAGGAGGACAGAGCAAAACGCACAAAAACCTTCTGGGAGATAGAGCTTCTATCCGTCATCAGCGTGGTTGTGTGTCTGTGTGCATATATGGTATTCACACTTGCATTTCCTCACTCACCGCTCAAAAAGCACCTGCTATTGATTGAAGCCGTGTACCTGATATCAGTTGCTTCTGATATCTCCTGGCTGTTTCAGGGACTTGAGGAATTTGGCAAAATAGTCGGTCGAAACGTGATTTTTAAAATCATAAACATTGCTTTTATCTTCATCGCCGTACGCTCAGAGAGTGATTTGCTCATATATGTGGCAGGAATATGTCTATTAGAGCTTTTTGCCAATATATCCATCTGGTTTTACCTGCCTCAATATGTTGACAGACCAAAGCTTAAGGAGCTTAAGCCATTCTCTCATCTAAGGGCTACTCTCACACTATTTGTACCTACTATAGCGACAACCATATACACAGCGCTTGACAAAACCATGCTCAACAACATAACCGGCAGCATGACAGAAAACGGCTACTATGAGCAAGCCAACAAGATATCCAAAATGGTGCTCATGCTCGTAACCTCACTAGGTACTGTTATGCTTCCAAGAATAGGAAGAGCCTTCAGTGAAAATAAAAAAGACGAAGTAAAAGCCCTCCTTTATAAGAGCTTTCAATTCGTCTGGTTTATAGGTCTTGCCCTGTGCTTTGGCCTGATAGGCATCGCACGCAATTTCTCGCCATGGTTTTTTGGTCCGGGATATGAAAAGGTGCCATATCTCATCATGATAATGGCTACACTGTTGCCGATTATAGGCTTAAGCAATGTAATCGGTATACAGTATCTGGTAACAACCAAGCGTGAAAGTCTGCTGACACGCTCAGTATGTATCGGAGCCGCAGCCAATTTTGTCATGAATATGATTCTCATACATCAGCTCTATTCATACGGTGCAGCCATAGCCTCTGTCATCTCGGAGGTAATAATAACTGCCGTACAGCTTTACTTCATACGAAATGAGCTTAGCATCCCAAAAATATTTTCTCTATCGTGGAAATATCTCATATCAGCAGTCTGTATGCTTATAGTACTGCTGCTCATGGATGCAAGGCTGTCAGTCAGCTTCATGCACACAATGATTATGATTGTGACCGGATTTATAGTCTATATGGTGCTGCTTGTACTGATGCGTGACGAGATGGTGTGGGAAGGCATAAGGCTCATCAAAGCCCGAATCAATGCCACTAAATAATACCATTCTGCAACGCTTAATTCCCCGGCAGCTTCACTTATTTGGCTGCCTCATACTCTCCAACCACCTGTGCCTCTCCTCTGTCAGTATATTCTCTTGCCATTTTCAGAGCTTTTTTAGTCCTCTTCACAGACTTTTTCCATCTTGAAAGCTCTGATTTTGCCGTATCAGACTTTATACCATATTGATTCACAGCCATATCGCCAATATATAACGAAAGCTTTTGGGCACCATAAGCATTCAGGTGCTCAAAATCAGCGAAGTCATGAGAATCATCTATCCCTGCAATGCTCTCATAATCAGTACTCAGATCAAGAAAATCGTATCCATACGCCTTCGTTATACTTTCAATCTGCTCAAGGCCCGACTTGTCAGCTGCCTGTGTCTCATGAGGTGGCTGCAGCAAAAGTACATGCTCTATGCCAAGCTTATTGCAGTACGAAAGCAACTCCTTAAGATATGCTCTGCACTCATCAGTCAGCACATAGGCTTCTTTAGTAGGCTGTCCGATATTTGCCAGATTGTCACGTCCTCCAGTGATGCCTGTTTTTGAATAAAAGCCCTTCAGATAGCCTCCACCACTGAGCCTCATATAGGCACGAGTGACAAATGAGGTATACACCGCCTCAGGGTCCTTTCAGTTGCCATGATACTTCTCCAATGGAAAATAAAGGGTATCCGATATGTTATCCTTCACCTTTTCATCATCCTTATTGATATTTTGGGGAATAGTCTTTACCGTGTCAAGCTTGTTCTGTGACATAGGCATATTGTCAATCCACTTTCTCAGATAAACCTCATCAGTCAGATTCCAATTGCCCTGACTAAATGCAGAAGCATTGATTACAAGAAGCTTCGGCTTCTGTCTCTTCACAATCTCCGTGACGATGGACTTGTACATATTGCATGGCACAGCTCCTATTGAAAGATTGCACGACTTAAGGCCATACTCCTCCCACGCCAGAGCCGGCGCATAGCCCGTGTATACCTCACTTGGTCCAATCATGACCATATCAAGGCTGTTCTCTGGCTCTGCGTAAAAGCCATATATATTTTCAATATCGCTGCTGTCAATGGCAATAAATGCCTTTGATGCTATTTGCATGAGCAATAGGAGGACTATTGCAAATGCAGAGATTTTAATAAATTTCATGGGGTTTCCTTTTCTATTGAAACTATTCATTTTGATATTTTTCTTCAACAAACACTATATAGTATATCGGATTAGTATTAAAAAACAACACCCTGATTTCTATTTGTCATTTTCTGATATGAAGCTGTTTACCAGGGTAGAATATAAAATCGATAAGCCTGATTTTCTTTATAATACATTCATACAATATCCAGCATATAGCAGTGCTTCCTGCAAATCCGCATATACACTGCAGCACCATATTGGTTATACCGGCCCTGTTCAATATAATCCTGATTCCACCTACCAATATCACATTCATCGCATAAAACGGCATGCTGTCACGGCCGATAGTCTGTAACCATTTAGGGAAATCACAATACCCTGATAAAAAATAGCTTACTGCAAATATAAATACTGTCACTATACAGGCGGTAAACCGCTCAAACAGACTGCTGAAAAGGGGATTTCTGCTCATGTCATCCTGTAATACTATGCCGGACGCCTCAACAAGCACACTCATAACGGCAAGGCTCAGCACAGCATATCTATTATCCAGTTTATCAAGCCACTTCTTAATCAGGCATCCCAGATAAAAGTACATCTGAAAGCCGGCTATGTAGTTAAAGCCCACATAGTGAAAGCTGCCATAGCATGTCAAAGCAATTATTAAAAACAGCACAAATAAAAGCTCCATTTTATAATTAAAATGTGGCAGAAGCCTCGCAAACACATAATCAACCATATACGCAACACAATATAAGAGAAACAGTGCGTATAAATACCATAAAAACTCTATCGGCTTCCACGGTATGCTTATCAGGCTGCTAACGGCAACCGGCTCCCTTATCAAATTTGAAAGGGCAAATTTAATAATCCAGTAAATAACTGAAATCATCACGTAAGGCAGCAGGATATTAAATGCTTTATGACCTATCCGGCTAAAAATGCCTTGTGAAGCATTCCCTACATATTCACTGTATAAGAAGCCTGAAACTGCGATAAAGCAAGGCATATGAAAGCTGTATATTACATTTGCAATACCATACATTGTATCATCAAATGAATACAGGTCTGTCAGGCCCAATGTAGTGTGACCTAAAATCACAAATAAAATAAGGATGCCCTTTATGAAATCAATTGTTTTATCTCGTGTGGTGTTGGTTTGCATGTTATGACCTTTCCTTAAACACAACCAGCTTACTAATCACATAATTCAGCACAATAACAATAACCTGCGCAATCACCTTAATCAGCATACTATTAAACCCAAGCCATGTGATAAACACAAGCAATATAGCTTCCTCAACAACCAGTGTAATCACTCGCCCTGAATAAAACACAAACATCTGCTTTATAAATGCCTGCTCACTATCAGTCGGTGACTGAAATACCCAGACACGATTCGTCAGAAATGCAAACATAACAGTTATAATCCATGAAAGAATATTGGCAATGAGCTCATTTATTCCCATACCAACATTAAAACATGCATATGTAGCTATGCTCACAATAAAGCTCAATCCACCAAAAAATAAATACAATAGCATCTCTTTGTACTTCTTGTAGAATGGATTAAAAATCCTAAGTATAGGTAATTCCATTAATTTATCAAATACTTTCATTCCACATAAAACCTAATAAATCACAACCTTTGTTCCATTTGGAATATTATCATACAGCCACTTTGCATTATTAATGTCCAATCTTACACAGCCATGAGAAACTTGTTTGCCAAGCGTTCCATCTTGTATCTGTGTCATACTACCACGATTATAAAGCACTGAATGGAACAAATAGTTTCCATAAAACTGCGTATAATACCAACATGTATAAGACCTGCTACCAAAAGATTTACCTCTTCCATAAATTGTAAACTCCCCTTTTACTGTAGGCGTAGAAGGCTTTCCCGGCCCACATGACCACAATGCAACTCGACTCCAATTACCATAGCTTCCACTATAAACGCCTACCTGACATGCAGATGTGTCTGTCATAATAAGCCATCTTGTAGAACTGGCTCTTACCTGTGCGTTCTGAGACATTACATCTAATGCTGCCGGTTTCGGTGTATATACGGGCTTATTTTTATAATAATTTGCAGCACTTCCAGGTGCAGGTGCCCCCTTTCTTACCAAATTAATCCTTAGAGCCTCTACTCTATAACTAATACCAGTTGAGCCTGATGTCTGCCCATTTGAAGCCCAACCTAACCATCCATAATTCTCTATATGTGAACTGTAGTATATATTATAAAATGTTGCTAACTGACCTGTAAGCTTTATCTCAATGGCTTCTACCTGCTTAGCCATACATGAGGTTCCAGAATATTGCCCCAAAGTTTTCCATCCAGTCCATCCTATATCCTGCACATGCGTTCTATACATGATAGTACCGGTTAATGAATGTACAGTATCCTGAGATAAATTGATATTAATTCCTTCAATTCTCAGTTTTCGTCCTGTCGTACCTGTAATGTTTCCCCCTGAAACCCACGGCATATTACCTATATCCTGTTTATAGTTCTATTTTATCACATATGCATTTTATTTAAAACAAAAAAAGAAACTAATACAAATTATCTGTATCAGTTTCTTTTTTATTAATTTATCTGGCAATATATGCCATTGTATTTTTAGAAATTATTCCACCATAATTGTTGCCAGGTGCTGACTGTCCTTTCTTCACTAATACTATCTGCAATGCCTCTAAATGAAGGTTTTGTCCGGATGTTCCTGCATTCTGTCCATTCTTTGCCCATCCAAGCCATCCGTAATTTTGTGCATGTACTCTGTAATAGATATCGTATTGATTTGCCATTTCTCCCGTCAGAGACATATTTATTGCCTCTACATTCAGAGCTCTGCCTGTCGTTCCTGCAAGTGCACCATCTGCCACCGCATTCTGCCATCCGATATTACTTACGTGGCTCTGATATTTTATTCCTCCGGGACATGGCTGTCCGTTCAGATCAATTTTTACTGCTTCAAGACCCAAGCTCCTTCCTGTTGTTCCACTTAGACTTCCATTTTCCACCGCACTCTGCCATCCGATATTACTTACGTGGCTCTGATATCTTACCGATGCATTTGTGTTGATTATCGGAACAGTACTGGTTTTTGATATATACGCTTTTGCGTTATTAGATGTGTATCCTCCATAAAATACTGTAGGAGCCATATCTCCCTTTGCCGTTACAACTATCTGGATTGCCTCAAGTCTATATGCATATCCTGAGGTTCCTGCTGCCTCTCCGTTTTTTGCCCAGGCTAACCAGCCGTAATTCTGTGCATGTACTCTGTAGTATATATCATACTTATCAGCATCTTTACCGGTAAGTTTTAGCATCAATGCTTCCACATGCTTATTCTGGCCGGTTGTTCCACTCTGTTCTCCATTGAACGAGTTTCCAAGCCATCCGTCATTTTTCACATGTGTTGTATAGATCACACCAATGTCTGCATCTGATTTTACATTTATTTTTATTGCCTCAAGCTGCAGTCCTCTGCCTACGGTTCCTGCCATAGCTCCGTTTGACACACCATTCTGCCATCCGATATTTGCTACATGTGTCTGGTATGATACTGATACACTGTTTAATACCCAATGTGCATACAATACATGGTCAGAAGCTGTTTTTACTGTACTTCCAGCATTTACCTGTTCGCCACTGTCTACAGCCG
>ERZ779913.225-NODE-225-length-26757-cov-4.89536_pt1 | contig 26757 bp, 14 predicted proteins | sample MGYA00511547_ERZ779913 | MGnify/ENA primary metagenome ERZ779913 (study PRJEB29588, sample SAMEA2149539) | human gut metagenome | biome: human gut; feature: human-associated habitat; material: faeces | place: Denmark | collected 2008/2010 ...
CGCCATCGCAGTATATCTTCCAAAGCCGGGGCAACGAGTTGCCGGCAGGAAATGCCCTTCCCAATCTGAAACGATGATAAAAACCTCTGTTTTTTATTTACAGCCTGTTCTCTCCATGCAACCGGTGACCGTGAGCGTCTCCGCCCCTGTCATCCTATCTGTTCTGAGGGACGGAGAGCAAGATGACCGTTACAGGAAGTCCGACAAGAAGCGTCACAGGCAGCCGGCAGGAGTCATGCCACATGATCCGGGTTTCATTCCCCGCATTCATTCCATACGCGCCCCTTGAGCCATTCCTCTGCTTTTTTATCCCCGTACTTCATTTGAGCAGCATATCTCCCCTATATTTATCGGGTGAGCCGATATGTGTGGGTCATCCTCACGTTCTAGCCTTTTCTCTTTATAGTGTTTTTCTCTCCAGGGCGTATTCTTTCTTATGATCGGTGATCAGGAGGAGGAGAGAGCAGACGGCGCTCAGCAGGCCGAGGGTGGCGAAGAGGGTGAGGGCTGCCGTATAGGATACGGTTCCGTCAGCGGAGGTATGGCTGTCGATGACTTGTCCGACGGCTATGGGAGTAAGCATCAGCCCGATGTTCTGGATATAATAGATGATGGAGTAGGCGGTGCCGAGCTGGCGCAGCGGAACGATCTTGGGCACTGATGGCCAGAGCGCGCTGGGGACGAGGGAGAAGGCAATGCCGATCAGGATCATCATCGAGAAGGCGATCCATTGTGAGTGAAGGGAGGGGATGGCCAGGACACCCTCGCCTATTACTACACCGAGACAGCCGACGAGCATGATCATGACACCATGGCCTATCCTGTCGTAGAGCCAGCCGAAGAACGGAGTGAGGACAATGGCTCCGTAAGGGATGATCGATACGTAGAGGCCGGCGGTTGTCTTGCTGACATCATATTGTTGTACCATCAGATCGGATGCAAATTTCATAAAGGTCCTGATGGAGGCATAATAGAATACACAGATAAATACGATCAGCCAGAAGCCGGGATTGCGTAGCACGGCGAGGAAATCGTGGAACGAGAAGGAGTCCTCACCGGAGCCATCGGCTGACGGACCGTCCTGCCGCTTGTCCTCTTTTTGTCGGAGTGGGCTGCCGGCGGTTGGTTGTCCCTCACGGGTGACAGTGTGCCCGCAATTTTTGTCGTATGACTTGTCTGCAAGGCAATAGATGACAAAGAGGAGGAAGCCGACGAGCAGGATGGCCGCTCCTATGACCGTCAGGATCCTGATGCCGCCGATCTGTGCCAGAAGGGGAGCAAAGCTGAGTGAGGCTGCCGTGGCCAGACGGGCGATGGCAAGCTGCGTGCCCATGGCCGATGCAAGCTCGTATCCGGTGAACCATTTGGTGATGATCTTGGAGATGGTGATGCCGGTGATGTCGCACCCCATGCCGAAGATGCCGAAGCCAAGAGAGGCTATCAGCACTTGCGTCTTGATGGGTGAGGGGATAAATCCGAAAAAGGTGAAAGGCAGGTCGACGGTGCTAGTGGGGGTAAGATGACAGAAGGCGCCCCAGTTGATCACTGCTCCCAGGAGCATGGCACCCGTAGAAAGGAGTCCGGTCAGCCGGATGCCACAACGGTCAAGGATGATGCCGCCGAAGAAGAGCATCAGCAGAAAGATGTTGAAGACGGTATAGCTGCCTACATAAAAGCCATACTCGGCGGCGCTCCATCCCAGTCCGCCTTCAGCGGCCGGCGCCATTAATGTAGTAGATACAGGGGAGAGAATATCCCAAAAGATATATCCCGTCATCATCACGACGGAGACGAGGAAGAGTACCGACCAGCGGCGTACTTTAGGAGAAAGCATGGGGAATAAAGGATATGAATGTATTATATTAATGTGTACGGTCTGTGGTTGACCGGATGTGATGACTTGTGATGAGCTTATCGGAAGATTATAAAAAATACGCGGGTCAAAAACGCACTGTGTTTGTTTTGACCCGCGGTTATTGATATTGTGATGCGTCTGACGCAATCAGTATGCTGTCAGAATGTGTTGTTTACAGCTTTAGTCGACAAGGGACTTAGGCCGTGCACATTTTATTTTTTGATGTTGGCTTCCTCGAGTCCATAGCCTTTCTTCTTGTCCTCACGCTTGAGCAGGAGAGCGAAGACGAGAGCGAGGATACCGAAGCAGGTGAAGATCACCATGGGGAGAGTATAGTCATAGGCAGGTGTGCCGTCGGCCAGCGTTGTCGGCAGCTTGCAGTACTTATCGAGAACGATACCGATGAGGAGGGGTACACCCATCAGTCCCCAGTTCTGCACCCAGAATATCAGTGAGTAGGCTGTTCCGAGCTGCTTCTCAGGAATGATCTTGGGCACGCTGGGCCACATGGCTGAAGGAACGAGAGAGAAGGCGATACCCAGGATGATCATCAGTATGACGGCGAATACCCAGTTGCTGATGAACGGCAGTGAGAAGCAGAGGTGGATGACGATGAGCATCACAGAACCGATGATCATCAGTGTGGCGCCCTTGCCTATACGGTCGTACACCGAGCCGAACAGCGGGGTGAGGAACAGGGTTCCCAATGGAAGGATGCTGGGGATCGTGCCGGCCCACTCGGGATCGACGTTGTATTTCTGCACCATCAGGTCGGTGGCATATTTCAGGAAGGGGAATACGGCGCTGTAGAAGAGCACGCAGAGGATGGCGATGAGCCAGAAGCCGCGGCTCTTGAAGATGGGAATGATATCTTTCATCTGGAAGGGATCTTCCTTCTCCTCGTTGTCTGCTGCGTTCTGTGCATCCAACTTGCGGTCCATGAACGAGTAGCTGAACATCGTGACGAAGCCGATGCAGAGAAGGATAAGGCAGAGGAGCACAGGCATTGATACGCTGCCGAAGTGCTTGGCAACAATGGGGGTCACACCGATGGCAAGCATCGTACCGATACGTGCAGTAGCCATCTCAAGACCCATGGCGAGTGCCATCTCTTTACCTTTAAACCATTTTACAATGATCTTGGAAACCGTGATACCGGCTGTCTCACAGCCCACGCCAAAGATGGCATAGCCCAGAGAAGCATAGAGCACCATCGTGTGCATGCCGGCAATCGTGTCGGTCATATTGCCGATATATCCTGAGATGGCAGCGTACTTGATGGCGCAGCCTACTACCATGACGAGGCAGGAGCCGATACCCGTGAAGCGCACGCCCATACGGTCGAGAATAATACCGCCGAAGATGAGCATCAGTAGGAATACGTTGAACCAGCCGTATCCTGAGGTGAAGATACCATATTCGGAACTTGTCCAGCCGAGCTCATTCTCCAGCATGGGCTTCAGGGGCGACATCACGTCGGTGAGCACGTAGCCGCACAGCATTGAGAAGGCTACCAGGGCCAGCGCTGTCCAGCGTGCCCATTTCTTGTCGCTGATTTTTTGAATTACTTCTGTCATATTGGTGATTGTTTGTTTTCTCTTACAATAACATGTTTCAATATAAATGATAGGGCAGTGGGCCGATATGCCCACTGCCTTTTTTCTTACTTCTTGAGCCAGCGGTCAAGCCAGTTGAAGAAGGTGCGCTGCCAGAGTATGCCGTTCTGGGGCTTAAGCACCCAGTGATTCTCATCGGGGAAGATGAGGAGCTCGGCAGGAATGCCACGCATGCGTGCGGCATTGAAGGCACCCATACCCTGATTGGCATTGATGCGGTAGTCCTTCTCGCCGTGGATGCAGAGGATAGGCGTATCCCACTTGTCTACGGCCAGATGGGGTGAGTTCTCATAGGTCTTCTTGGCGTTGGCCGTCTGATCCTTGTTCCAGTAAGCATCGTCATACTCCCAGTTGGAGAACCAAGCCTCCTCAGTGTCGGTGTACATTGACTGGAGGTTGAAGGCACCGTCGTGAGAGATGAAGCACTTGAAGCGCTTATTGTGATGGCCGGCGAGATAGTACACGGAGAAGCCACCGAAACTAGCGCCTACGGCACCCATGCGGTCCTTGTCTACGAAAGGCAGGTTGGCGGCTGCATCGTCGATGGCAGAGAGATAATCGTTCATGCACTGACCGGTCCAGTCACCGGAGATCTCCTCGTTCCACTCTGAGCCGAAGCCACCCAGGCCGCGGCGGTTAGGAGCGACGATGACATAACCGTGAGAAGCCATGATGTAGAAGTTCCAGCGGTAGCTCCAGAACTGTGATACGGGGCTCTGCGGACCACCCTCGCAATACAGCAGAGTGGGGTATTTCTTGTTGGCGTCAAAGTGAGGCGGCAGGATGATCCATACCAACTCCTGCTTGCCGTCGGTGGTCTTTACCCAACGCTGCTGGATGGTAGGATCGGCGAGCTGCTTGAGGATCTCGCTGTTCTCCTCGGTGATCTGTGCCAGGTCGCTCTTCTTTTCCTTCTTGGAAGGAGTGAGCACATAGAGATCGTCAGGACGGAGCATCGAGTGACGGGTGACGAGGAGCTGCTTTGTATTACCGAGCATCTGCAGTGAGCCGAAATCATACCAGCCGTCGGTGAGCTGCTTTACGGCACCGGTAAGGTCGGTCTGGTACACCATGATGCAGGCATGCCAGCATCCGAGGAAGTAGAGGTGCTTAGAGTCGTTGCTCCAGCAATAGTCATCCACGCTGGAGTCGAAGCTCTCGGTGACATATTTCTGTTCGCCTGTAGCAAGGTTCATCACGCAGAGGCGGTTGCGGTCGCTTTCGTAACCATTGTGCTGCATGCTCTGCCAGGCGAGGTACTGACCGTCGGGCGAGAACTTCGGGTTGACGTCGTAGCCCACGTGCATGTCACCGTCCTGCTTATTCACGGCCTGGTTGCGCATCGACTTGGTAGCGTCGATCTTGGGCTCTACATATCCCTCGGGCTTGCAGATGTTGCGGGTCTTGCCGGTTGCTACGTCATAGAGATAGATGTCCGCATCGGTGGAGATGGCATACTGCACACCCTCTTTCTTGCGGCAGGTATAGGCCACGGTCTTAGAGTCTGGGCTCCAGGCCAGCTGCTCGATGCCGCCGAAGGGAGCGAGAGGGCTCTCGTAGGGCTCGCCTTCAAGCACGTCCTTGCCGTCGTTGATCTTGCCGTTCTCGACATTGGCGACAAACGGATGTGCGATGCTCTCCACGTAGTGGTCCCAGTGACGGTAGTTCATGTCTGTGACAAGACGGCCGCTGGCCAGAGGCAGGTCATCGGGATTCTTCTGGATGGAGCCGTGATAGGGGAGGCTCTTGATGAGGATCACCTTCGATCCGTCGGGAGAGAAGCGGAAGCCCTCGATATCGGTCTTGGAGTCGGTCATCTGCCGGCGGTCCGTGCCGTCAGCCTTCATCGACCAGATTTGTCCGTTTCTGAGGAAGGCGATGCGTGTGCCATTGTCGATCCATGCGGGATCGGACTCACTCTTGTCATCGGTCGTCAGAAGTGTCGGCTTCTGTCCGGACTTGGCGGGCTGGATGTACAAGACGGTGTGGCTCTTGTTGAGCTTCACGGAGTAGTAGCTCACCTGATAGACCACCTGCTTACCGTCGGGAGAGGAGGCTGCCGTGCCGATGCGGCCCATGGCCCAAAGTGCCTCGGGTGTCATCAGATCGCTGGAGAGTTGAATGTTGTTCTTTCCTATCATATCGCTTGCGTGCGTTGTCATGCCGCATAAGAGCAGGGCGGCAGCAACGAGAAAAGATTTGATCTTCATTGCTCGTATGATTGTTATTGTTGATTATTGGGTGATTTCTTTAGAGTGGCCATCAGAAAGGGCATGCTTATTATGAGGATTGCCGTCCTGTAGGCGTATGCGTATCCGCGGATCAAAAAGCCGACTGCTGTCGCTTGATGATCCGCGGTGATGGCGTGCTACCCTTTTGGGGTGAATAGAATGATAATGATGTGCTACCCCTTAGGTCTCATCAATCCGGGAAGGATTGATGAGGTGTTCGTCTTAAGGGTCAGTCTTTATGCTCGCGTTTCTTTCTGAGCGCTTCCTGCTTGCGCCGGGTCTCTTCGAGCTGGCGCTGCTGAGCCTCCTGCATGGCCTGCATGCGGGCCATCATGCCGCTCATCTTCTTGGGGTTGGCGGCGTTCTCCTTATAGCGTGCCTCAAGGATGGCAAGCAGCTTCTCATCGTTTGTCGTCTTGCGGAGCACGAACATGATGATGGCGGAGAAGAGCAGAGAGATGAAATAATAGAAGTTCAGACCTGACGAGTAGTCATTGAAGATAAAGAAGAACATCAGTGGCATGAGCAGCATCATCCACTGCATCATCTTCATCTGCTCGGCCTGCTGGCCTACCATCTGATCTTTCTGCAGCTGCATGGTGATCCAGCTGTAGATGAGCTGGGCGCCACAGAAGAGGATACAGGTCAGTGACAGGTGGTCACCGATGAGCCATAGATTTTTGTTCCACTCGAAGATGGGATCGTAGGTGGAGAGGTCATTCATCCACAGGAACGACTGTCCGCGCAGCTGGATGGCGTTAGGCACGAAGTTGAACATGGCGATCCAGATAGGCATCTGGATGAGCATGGGCAGACAGCCTGAGAGGGGAGATACCCCATACTTGGCGTATTCCTGCATCATGGCCTGTTGCTTCTTCATCTGGTCTTCCGGCTTGTTGTATTGTGCCGTGGCCGCATCGAGCTTGGGCTTGAGCACACGCATCTTGGCCGAGCTCATGTAGCTCTTCTTCACCATGGGATAGGTGATTGCTTTCAGCAGCAGCGTGATGAGGATCAGTACGACGCCCATGGGGAACCACTTCGAGAGCCAGTCGAAGACATAGATCGTGAACCAGCGGTTGATGATGCGGAAGAGCGGCCATCCGAGGTAGACCAGGCGCTGCATCTCCAATTCGTGGCCGAACGAGCTTTCCTTCTCCACCTTGCGGAGCAGACGGAAGTCGTTGGGGCCATAATAATATTCGAACTCCGTAGCAGTCTTACCGGAAGGATCAAAGAATGCCTTCATCTTGGCCTCATACTCCTTCAAGTAGCCCGATCCCTTCTCCTGCGGGATGGAGGTCATAAGCGCATTGGCCTGGAAGGGCTGCTTGGCGATCATCACGGCCGAGAAGAACTGGTTCTTGAAGGCCACCCAGTCAATAGGGTCTTCGATAGCCTCGTCGACCTTCTCCTTGCCTTCGTTGAGGTAGTCTGTTCCTCCGTCAGCATTGTGATAGGTCAGCGTAGCATAGCGGTTCTCGAAAGTGAAGCCCTTCTCCTGCTGGCGGCAACGGTCTTTCCAGTTGACGTCGAGCGTGGTGGTGTTGGGCGCAAAGACACCGCTCAGACCATTGGCGCGCAGCTGCGAATGGAGCAGGTAGTTGCGTCCCAGCTTATAGTCGATGGTGAGCGACCGTCCCTGACCGGCGTCAGCAGTGAGCGTCACGGTAGAATCGGTCAGGTTCGACGGAGTGAAATAAAGGTCCTTCGTAGAGATATTGGCTTCCTTGGCCGAGAGCGTGAAGTTGAGGCTCTGATCCTGGGGACGGAAAAGGGTGACGGTGTTGCCGCCCTTGATGTTATCCTTATAGCCTTTGATGTAAGCGGTCGTCACGGTAGCGCCCTTGGTGGAGATGATCAGCTCTACCTTGTCGTTGGTCAGCATCACGTTTTCTGCCTTGCCGTTGAGGGCTTGGTGGAAGAGGGCGGTTGTGTCGACCTCTACCTTTTGCATGGCAGCAGCCTGCTTGGCCATGCGAGCTGTCTGGGCTGCCTTCTCGGCTTTTTGGCGCATCACTGCAGCGATAGAATCCTGTTTACGCTGGGCTGCCAGTTCGGCTTCGGACGGACGTGTCCAATAGCTGAATCCGACAAGCACCAGGGCAATGAGGGCAAACCCGATGATAGTGTTCTTGTCCATTTATCTTTTTATTTCTTCTTATTCTTGATAGCCGTTTTCACGAAGTCGACGAAGAGAGGATGGGGCTTGAGGACGGTCGACTGGTATTCAGGATGGAACTGTGTACCGATATACCATTTCAGAGCCGGAATCTCAACGATCTCCACGAGGTCGCTTTCGGGGTTACGGCCTACGCACATCATGCCGTTACGTTCAAACTCCTGCTGGAAGTCGTTGTTGAACTCATAACGGTGGCGGTGACGCTCCTGAATATGCTCCTGCTTGTAGATGTTGAAGACGTGTGAGCCCTGTTTGAGCACACACTCGTAGGCACCGAGACGCATCGTACCACCCATGTTGGTGATGTTCTTCTGCTCCTCCATGATGTCGATGACGTTGTGCGGAGTCTTCTCGTCCATCTCGCGTGAGTTGGCGTCAGCATATCCGAGGACGTTACGGGCAAACTCGATCACCATCATCTGCATGCCGAGGCAGATACCGAATGTAGGAATGTCATGCTCGCGGGTGTACTGTGCTGCGATAATCTTGCCTTCGATGCCGCGCTGTCCGAATCCTGGGCATACGACGATACCGTCCTGTCCTGCCAGCTTCTCGGCCACATTCTCCTTTGTGATATATTCAGAGTTGATGAATGTCAGCACCGTCTTGTGGTCGTTGTAGGTGCCGGCCTGTGAGAGGCTCTCGCGGATGCTCTTGTAAGCGTCCTGCAGGTCATATTTGCCGACAAGACCGATGTGTACCTCCTCTTTGGCGTTGCGACGGCGCTCGAGGAACTCTCTCCAGGGACCGAGTCCCGGCTTGGGTCCGATGGGCTCACCGCACTTCTTCAGGATGGCGACGTCAAGGCCCTGTTCCTGCATGCCGACGGGCACCTCATAAATGGAGGGCATGTCTTCGCTCTGGATCACGCAGTCGAAGTCGACGTTACAGAAGGCTGCCACCTTCTTGCGGATATTGTCATCCAGATGCTTCTCTGTGCGGAGCACGAGGATGTCGGGCTGGATACCTACGCTCTGGAGCTCTTTCACACTGTGCTGTGTCGGTTTCGTCTTCAGCTCACCGGCAGCGCGCAGATAGGGCACATAGGTGAGGTGGACATTAACGGCACGCTTGCCCAGCTCCCATTTCAGCTGACGGATAGCCTCCATGTACGGAGCGCTCTCGATGTCGCCGATGGTACCGCCGATCTCCGTGATGACAAAGTCGTAGTGGTATTTCTGGCCGAGGAGTTTCACGTTGCGTTTGATCTCATCGGTGATATGGGGCACCACCTGGATCGTCTTGCCCAGATAGTCGCCGCGACGCTCTTTGTCGATCACCGACTTATAGATACGACCGGTGGTGAGCGAGTTGGCCTTCGTAGTCTTGATGCCGGTGAAGCGCTCATAGTGACCTAGGTCGAGGTCGGTTTCCATGCCATCTACTGTTACATAGCATTCTCCGTGCTCATAGGGATTGAGCGTACCGGGGTCAATGTTAATGTAGGGGTCAAATTTCTGGATAGTGATGTTGTAGCCTCTGGCTTGAAGCAGTTTGCCGATAGAGGAAGAGATAATACCTTTGCCGAGGGACGATACAACACCGCCCGTGACGAATATATACTTTGTTTCTGCCACAATAATTAAGTTTAGAACGTTCTATGAAATATTTCAAGGCAAAAGTAGTACTTTTTTACGAATTGGACAATACTTTGACCAAATACTTTAAGTAAAATATAAAAAGTGCCCGGCCTTGCGGAAGATGTCCCAAAGGCTTAGCGCCTGACTGATAGGTACATCCTGCAAGACCGGACCATGCCGGCAGGGTCTGCCGGTGTCTTTAATTCATAATATAGGTGGATTCACGTCCCCCGTACAGCGATGAGAAGTAAGGAATTACCATCGCACGGGTGTGTGGGGGTTGTTGGGAACATCCATATATAGAGGTGTGTCCTCCCGTCTTCTTACCAGTTACAATTTCTATGAAGGTCTGCCGGTAAGAGCCCCTGTGCAGCTGTGGAAAGTCGCAAGGGATTGTGGTCAGTCGGTTTCCCCTTTTGTAGGGAAGAGATAGAATATCCGGTCACGGTCGTAGTCGATCATCCATTGGTCGATAATGACATTGGGATCGAGGGCGGCTATCGTCAGTGTGTGGTTGCCTCCGGTGAGTCGAAGTTCCAGTGTGCGTACTGCCTGTCCGCGTGCCACATCCTGTGCGCGTTGTTGAGGACTGGTGTCCTCGTTAAGGGAGATGAGCAGGGGCTGTCCGCCGTCCACCTTGACAGTGATCCGTTGCATTTCCCCGTTATCGGGAAGGGTGGGGATGAGCGCAATATGCAGTAGGACATCACCTTCACGGGCGTAGAAACGGTATTCCAACGACCCGCCGACCTGTAGGTCGACCGCTTTCATCGAGTGACCCAACAAGGGGATGGGCTGGGCTGCCGTAGCCTTGTTGTAGCGGGCCGCATTGTAGACGACGCTGCCGTCGGTAGTGAGTTTTGCCGTAAAGGGGATGGCTTGCCCGTATCGGCTGATTTCTGTCCGGCTGAGTGTATCGGGCAGCAGCGGAGCCGCCATCTTGGCCAGCCGGCCAGCCGGATCAGCTGCCGGCCATTGGGACGGGAAGTTGAGGATGGCCTCATAGGCAAGGACGGAGCGGGCGGCCGATTCAAGGGCGTCGGTGTCATGGTGGAAACTTTCTTTTCTTCCGATGTGTCGGGCCTCTTGTGCCTGTAGTGTCATCTCTGCCATCTCATAGAGGAAGGCGGCGGGATATTCGATGAGTTGGCCGAATCCTGCAGCTTGTGTTGGTTCGATGTCATGTCCCCTCTCTTGGATGCTGTGCCAGGTGTCACGGCATTCGTTGAGGTAGCGGTCAAGCTCATTTCCCAGCTCGTCGGCATTGAAGGGTGTGTCCTTCTGTGCTGTCATTTCCCATGGCTTTTGAGGCCATTGAGCAGACAACCGGTAGTAACGCGCCATGGGGCTCACGAGTCGTGCTCCGGTTTGTCTGCCGAATTGCTCCTGTAGCCATCGGTTCAGGTAGCGGTCAGCCTGGTCGCTGGCTGTGCCGTTGATATTCCAGGCCATGTCCATGAATAGATTTAGTTGCAGGGCCGACAGGGCGGGGTCGTTGCTTTGCGCCATCCAGGTGTCGCGAGTCTGTCCGTCCCAGGCTCTGTGTAATTCTCGTGTCATCAGTCCTGGTTGCACACCGTCGGTATGATAGAGCAGTCCATGGCTTTCTTGCGTTTTTTTATGGGTGTGTCCATGATTCTTTTGGGGCTTCTCTGCCTTCGTCTGTTGCACCGTAGGCATCAGATATCCGTAACCGTCATCATGACGGTCGATACGGGGCAGGAAATTCCAATCGAGATCACCGTGCCCTTCTTGTTTCTTGCGCTTCTTTTTGTTTCCCTTCTGTTTTGTTGCCATGTCTTGTTGGCCTTCGATGAGGAAACCGAACGCATCGGTCAGTTCTTTGTCATCTGTACCACTGATCAGATTGCCTTTGAGTCGGAGCAGCAGACAGGCGAATTTCTGTAAGTCGCCGCCTGGATAACAGACGCCCCGGTAGGCTATGGAGGGGATCTCCACACGTTCCTGTGCATCGTCGATGGTCAGACGCTTGCGCTGTTGCGGGAGCAGACCGGCCCATTCTTTAAAAGGCGACACGCCGGCCTGTCGTGACAAGTCCATCAATCCATAGGCAGCTCCTCGTCCGTTGCTGCCTACAATGACGATCTGTTTGCCGCGTACGCCTATCCAGAATGCATCGGGATGGGTGATGATCTGCATGTAGGGCACGCGCCACTTAGTAAGCTGATTCAGTTCGTCATCGGTGATGTGGTCGAGCTGATAGAGCTGTATGATGCTGTTGCTTCCCTGGCGTGCACGTTGTCCCGTTACGTCTTGCATGTCATTTTCAAAGAGGCGTGCGGCCGTCTCCACCACAACGCTGGTGCTGCGTTGAAGGGAATAGACTATCGGTTTCCCGTTGTACCATACGAAGTCTTTGGCCTGCACCATGGTGGAGCAGAGCCAGGCGGAGAGAACGAGAAGAAATCTGATTTTCATTTTTTATATCGTTTGTATGCGAAGTTTTAGCAAGGAAAAGGATAAGGGGGACAAAAGATGATCTTATCTCATACTTTTGTCGGACCGTATTCTATTTAAAGGCAAAGGTAAATAAAAATACGCAGATTTCTTGCTTTTTGACAAACAACCTTATTGGTTTTTAACGTTAATCATTAATCAGCCATTAGATTACAAGGATTTATTTAATCGTGAGCTCGATGAAATTATAATTATAATCTGAATCCGCAGAATAGTTGAAACAGTCGCAGGATCGTTTCATTCCAATTGTATCAGGGAAAGGAAGACAAGCCAATCAAGCGAATTATAGTTTAATGTTGGTAGGGTAAAAGGCAAGGATGCCTAATGACCTCATAGGGCAAATGGTAGGGAACGATTGCCTGATGGGACTGGTGAGAAAATGGGAAGGTATGTCGCTTCATGAGCTGATTGAAATTATTGTCGAGGGCGGTCGTAACAGGAGCGCAGTTGTCTTAAGCGACCTAACAATGGGACATCCTTCGAAAAAAGAAGAAATGATTTCTGACAAGGTTGAAAATGCCTGATTGCTTATGTTCCTAAGGAAAACAGGTTGGAAACGGTCAAGATCCGGAATGTAGGCTTGGGCTTTATGTTTCGCCCAGATCTTTAAAAACGGTGCTGACTCCTGTATTCAAGTGAATTTTTGCCTATGTTGAAGGATTATATAATCAAAGGCTAGGGATGATAGAATCAAGGCCCCTGAAGCTATATTACTTTTTTGAGGCATATGTGAGCCGGGGATTTGCCATATATCGGGACTGTCTTTATCTCAGAACGGAGACAGCAAATACCCGTGAGGAAGTCTCTCTCAAGCATTAAAAAGGTAAATAAAATAGTATATGTTTACATACTATTATTGTGATAGAAAGACGGCTTAGAAAAGAGGGGTGTTGTACGAAGTAAGAAGGGAGGACGAATTGAAAATGGGTGGAGGGTGGTCAAATGGAAAGCAAAACGTTCTCCTCCATCTCTGTTGTTAGAGATCAGAGGAGAACGTCACGACTATTTAAATTCTAAAACGAGATTACTACTTATTGGCAGCCAACTCATTGAGCTTCACTTGAGGCTTGAGCACATTGTGTACTTTCTTCTTTGAGCCTTTCACGTCAACGGTGGCGGTACCGCGGATGTCGCGGGAGGAGGCGCCGACCTCGATGGTATAGGTGCCGGGATCTACTACCCATGCGCTCTGCTTCTCGTTGAATGAGGCCAGGTCTTCGGTAGCGACAGTCATTGTCAACGTCTGGCTCTCGCCGGGCTGCAGGGTACGTGTCTTGGCAAAGGCCTTCAACTCCTTGGCAGGTTTGTCGATCTTGCCCTTAGGTGCCTTTTCGTAAACTTCTACAACCTCCTTGCCGGCCAGCTTGCCGGTGTTCTTTACCGTTACGGTCACCTGTATGTTCTTGCCGTCGTTCGTTGCTTTCACGCCGCTGTATTCAAAGGTTGTGTATGACAGTCCATAGCCGAAAGGATAGCTCACCTGCTGGTCGAAGGTGTCGAAGTAGCGGTAGCCTACGTAGATGCCTTCCTCATAATTGGTGTAGCCTATGTTCTTTACGTCCTTGTATTGAGACAGGTCTTTATTGCCAAAGGTATCGAGGCTGACGCCATCGGCAGGGAAGTTCTTTGACGAAGGAATGTCGGTGAAGTTCACAGGCCATGTCATGGGCAGCTTGCCAGAGGGCGAGAGCTTTCCGGAAAGGATGTCGGCCACGGAGTTGCCGATTTCCTGTCCGCATTGCCAGGGCAGCAGCACGGCATCGGGGATATTCTTCCAGGAGGCGCTTTCGATCACGCCGCCGATGTTGAGCACGACGACAGCCTTCTTGCCGGCCTTGTGATAGGCGGCTGTCACGTTCTTGATCAGTTGCAGTTCCTGAGAATTGAGGTTGAAGTCCTTAGCTGTACGGTCGGATCCCTCACCGGAGATGCGCTCGATAGTGATCACGCCGATATCGTTGCGCTGGGCCTGCTGTGTGAGCTCCTCGTCAGTGGGGATCACCTCGGCGGGAAGGGGCTTGTTCTCAAACCAACTGATGTTCATGGCGTCAATGACCTTGCGCTCGGCCTTGATCGTGTCAGTGTAATAGGTGATGAGAGGCACGTCGACGTTGTATCCGTTGTTGTGCATGCCTTCTACAAGTGATACGGTATAGGCACTGTTGACATTACCTGATCCGGTACCGCCGGGGATGGGCTGATAGCTGCCGACGCCATAGAGAGCTACGTTCTTGATGTCTTTGGTGAAAGGCAGGGCACCCTTGTTCTCCAGCAGGATGGTTCCTTCTGCTGCTGAATTGCGTGTCACGGCAGCGTGAGCCTTCAGGTCGGGCTCGTTGCTGAACTGGTAGCCTTTGAAGCGAGGTGTCTTTACGACCAGCTCAAGCACACGTTTCACGTTACGGTCGAGCACTTTCTCATCGAGTTTGCCGTTCTTTACGGCCTCTTCGATTGTAGTGACATCGGCAGGATCGCCCGGCTCGATAAGGTCATTGCCGGCCTTCATGTTGGCTACGCGGTCGTTGCCTCCGCCACGGCGGATAGGATCATTGCCGCCGGTCCAGTCGGTCCTCACCAGACCTTTGAAGCCCCATTCGTCACGGAGGATGGTGGTGAGCAGATCGTAGCGCTCAGAAGTCATGGTGCCGTTGACGAGGTTGTATGATGACATCACCGTCCAGGGCTGTGCTTTCTTGATGGCTATCTCAAAGTTCTTGAGATACAGCTCGCGGGCAGCACGCTGCGACACGCGGGCGTCGTTGCCGAGACGGGCTGTCTCCTGATTGTTGAAGGCGTAGTGCTTGATGGAGGTACCTACACCTTGACTCTGAACGCCGGTGATATAGGCTGCAGCAATATTGCCGGAGAGGATAGGATCCTCAGAATAGTATTCAAAGTTGCGGCCGCAGAGCGGGCTGCGCTCAAGGCAGACACCAGGAGCCAGGAGTACATCGGCGCCATATTCGAGGACCTCGTTACCCATGGCGGTGCCGACCGACTTCACCAAGTCAATGTTCCAGGAAGAGGCGAGAGAGGTGCCGATGGGGAAATGGGTGCAATAATACGTGTGGGAGTCGTAAGGACGGGTAGGATTGATGCGCAGACCGGCAGGACCGTCGGAAAGCACTACACCGGGAATGCCCAGACGGGGAATGGCCGTCGTGTTGCCGGCGGCACCGGGAACGGTGGTAGAGTTGTTGCCGAGCGCACCGGTAGCCGATTGCATGCTACCCCAGCCGCTACCTACTACGAGCTGTGCTTTTTCATGCAGTGTCATGGCTGCTACTACCTCGTCGATGTTGTTGGCGGTCAGCTTGGGTGCAGACTGACCCATCATGACCGATGTGCAGGTGAGGGCTGCACAGATAGTAAATAATTTCTTCATTACGATTTAGGTTTTTATTTTTTGGGCGGGAGAGTGAGATAAGGGTAAATCTTGCCCCCTGACATTTTGTGTTGCAAAAATAGTCATTCTTTTGATAGCAAAGGGTGGCTAATTCGTGAAAAGAGTGGTAAAGTAAACTTTTAATAGATATAAGTAGTTGATTAATAAAGTGTTGTGCTGTTGATAAAGTAAAGTTATAGTATCTTTTTTAGTCTGTTGATGTAATTGTGAAAGGCAATGAAGGTATCTTTTTTATAGAAGGTGAAGGTGTCAGTATAATAATGTCGGTATAAATTAGCTTAGATATATGGATTGATATTGGACGTATGGGGATGGGAGGGCGACCGCTGTGATCTAGTTTTCCTGTCGGTGACCGGCTTGGCTCGTTGTCGGATGGAGCACGGAAATCGTTTTTTTGTGTTATGAATTCTTTGCTGCCTTTAATCAAGTATTTAGGCATATAGGGCACGTACGGCATCGGCAAACCGTTGCTCATGACTCAGTGCGCCCTTGCGTACCTTCAGACGGTAGTTGTATACGGTCTGTGTGGAGTATTGGAGTACTTCAGCAATACTTGCACTGTCGTCCAGGCCAAGGCTGACGAGGGCAAAGATGCGAAGTTCCGGTGTGAGACTATTGGTGTCATCGGGCATGATCTGTGCGTCGGGACGTAAGAGACGGTTGAAACGTTCGACAAAATCGGGGTGAAGGGCGAGAAACGCTTCGTCAAACTGTTGATAGAGTCTCTCGGTGGCCTGGTCTTTTGTCAGTGAGCCTATAGCCAGTCGTTTGGCATCGTGCAGCATGTTAGCAGTGAGCATGCGGTTCATGTCCTTCTTGTAAGTGTGAATCTCTTTAACGAGCATGCCTAAGAGGGCGAAGGGCTTGATAAGTGCATTGTTCATGGCATACAATCTGCTGTCCTGTTCGCTGATGCGGGTTTGAAGGCGTTTGATTTCTTGTTCTTTTTGGGTCACCTTCTCCGACAGACTGCTGATCTGTTCCTTGCCGCCGATTTCTTTGTCGGAGTAGGAATGGAGCTGATGCCTTACCTTATTATATAAGTAGGCAAGTATGAGAACCATCAGGAACAGTATGACGATGATAGTAAAGGAGAGTGTGCGCCGTTGGCGATCCTGTTTCTGATATATCTTCGTTACATTGTTGAGCACGTTGACCACCTCTAAGCTGCGTCCGATATCTTTATGAGTCGATATGTCTTCCTCGGCCAGTTGCAGGTAGTTGATGATGCGATCGGTCTGTTGTATGACATATTTTTCGTTAAGATATTGTATGACAGCGATGATAGCCTGTGAGGAACGGTTGGCAGAACGGATGTCGGCCTCCGTGGCTAGCACGGCAGCCTCTATGTATTTGTCTTCTAGTCCTTTGCGTTTATATATCTGGGCGAGTACAATATAACAGAGTGCTAGTTTTCGGTCGTCATTCTTGTAATGTCGGCAGAGTTGTCGTATTTTTTGTTCTATGGCTGTCGTGTTGGCAGAGGGTACGGCGGATAACTTGTAGACATAATATTCGGGGTCGTCCTTACTGATATATGTCTGATATTTTTGCCATGCCTGCTGGATTTCCTTGGTTGATATCATGCTGTTTCCCGATGTATAGTTCAGGTAGCTGAGCAGGTAGACCTTTGCGTAGATGGTACGTAGCTCAGGCATTACCTCTTCAAAGGGAATGAGCTGTATTTTTGAGATGGCGATGAAGCTGTCGCCACGGTCAGCTTCTACGTATGCCTTGTTGATGGCTGCTTCCTGCATCCATTCTTTGTTACCGTTTTTTTCACCTAGTGTATGACATTTTGTCCAATAGACGAGTGCAGAGTCGCTGTCGAATTTCATGTAAGCCTCTGCCAGTTGCTTGCAGGAGAGATAACGGTCGGTAGTATTCACAGCCACGTTCAAGTTACCTTTTAGGCGTTCGATCTCGGCTTGTTTCTTCTTTACGTAGACTTGGCTGTTGGCCACGGTGAGATCGAGCCGCTTCAGACTTTGTTCAAGTGATGAGGCGTGAAGAGGAACTGCTGCTAGAAGCAGGAGGATAAAGAGAAGAGGCTGTTTCATCTGTCGATATTATATTTAGGCGTATTTTATCCGAATGCAAAAGTAATATTTTTCAAAGGAAGGTGCAAATCTTGGTGGCGGTTTTTCATTTGCAGGAATAAAGATATAATAAGAGTTTACTATTCGTAATTTGATAGTTGTTGATATTCAGTGATTTATAATGTATGTCCATTTACTTTTTATCTTCTTTGCTATTGCAACGTCTTTTTTGTATGTAAATAATCGCTAACTTTGCAGTACCTGAAATTTAAGACGGATGGTCCGTAGAAATGGAAAATTTTCATCGGACGATGTAACATTTTTAAACGAAATACTTTTTTAAAAACCTATAATATGAAAAGACAGATAATCTCTTTTGCAGTGGCTTTTCTGGCTGTTGCCGGAGCCTGGGCTCAGAATGGTCCGCGTGTCCGTGTAGAAGGCGGTATGATAGAGGGCCGTGACTCGTCAGGAGTAAAAGTATTTGAAGGCATTCCTTTCGCACAGCCCCCTGTGGGCGATCTGCGCTGGAAGGCACCTCAGCCGGTGAAAGCGTGGGAAGGTGTCAGAGAGACGAAGACCTATGGCAATGATCCTATGATGTACAATGCCTTTGGTGACATGAAGTTTCAAGGACCTAAGCACAGTGAGGACTGTCTCTATCTGAATGTATGGACACCGGCAAAGAAGATGGATGAGAAGCTGCCTATTCTTATCTATTTCAATGGTGGTGGCCTGATGTCGGGCGACGGTTCTGAATATCGTTATGAAGGCGTGTCACTTGCCCGTAAAGGCATCATCGTGGTGACGGCCAACTATCGCGAGGGCATCTTTGGTTTCTTTGCCCACCCGCAGCTCTCCAAGGAGACCAGCTACAAGGGTTCTGGCAACTATGGTTGGATGGATCAGGCTGCAGCCATTAAGTGGGTGTACGACAATATCGCAGCTTTCGGCGGCGATCCTAAGAAGATCACGATCGTCGGTGAGTCAGCCGGTTCGATGTCGACGAGTGCATTGATGGTGTCACCGCTTTGCAAGGACATGCTTCATCAGGTGATGGGCTCTTCCGGTTCGGTAGTAGGTACTGCCAAGCCGGCTACGCTGAAGGAGGCAGAGCAGCAGGGTGTGGCTTGGGCCAAGAAGCATGGTTTCAAGAAGATCAGCGACCTGCGTAAGCTTTCGGCTGACTCTCTTAACAAGATCTCCGAATTTAGCGGTGTTCCTTGCTACAACATCGACGGCTATTTCCTCACGGAGGATCCTGAAGAGGTCTATAAGAGAGGCGATCAGGCACAGGTGGCTGTCCTTATCGGTAACAACTCCGGCGAGATGCCCATAGCCGCCATGCTCGGAGGTGCCGCTCCTACCGTAGCCAATACTCAGGCATTTGCCGCAAAGTTCTTCGGTACGGACGGTAAGATGATAACGGATCTCTATAATATCAAGACCGATGCCGATGTGACAGGGCTGCCCGGCTATGAGCTTGGTGGTGATGTCTTCATCTCTTACAACACCTGGAAATGGTGCGATCTGCTGCGTCAGACGAGCAAGATGCCGGTTTACCGTTACATCTACTGCCATCCGCGTCCCAATATGCAGGTAAAGGGCAAGGCACCCGGACTGGCCGGTGGTACCGTTGATGTGGCAGAGGATGCTCCCGTCACACCTCCCGCTCCCGCTGCCGTGCACTCTGCAGATATTGAGTATGCTATGGGCAACCTTGCTACGAACACCATGTTCCCCTGGACAGCCGACGACTACGTCGTAAGCGCACAGTTCTCTTCTTATTATGTGAACTTCGTGAAGTACGGCAATCCGAATGGCCTGGGACTGGTCGACTGGAAGCCTTTCAATGAGGGCGACAGTCACTATGTGCTTCATATCGATGTCGATTCCAAGCTCCAGTCAGAGCCTTGGCGTCAGGCGCGCTATAATACTATTGACAAATTGCTTGATAAATAAACATCCTTTTTCTCCGTACGGCAGGGCAATCGGCTCTGCTGTACGCCGAGAGACTGCGCGTGAGCGTATTGTAGAAGTGATATTTACCGGTTTGCTATAGCGTATAGCACTATTACTTTTTTCTCATAAACTAATTACCTAACAACATTTTAAAATTTTCATTTATGAAAATGAATCTTTTCTCTGCCGCACTATTGGCTTCAATGGTGCCAGGGGTCGCTATGGCCCTGCCGACAGAGCCGGCAGACTCGACAGTAACGGAATAATCTTCTTCAAAAGAGCGGTGCCACGGGCTCGATCAGTGCTGCTGATCTTGTGACTGACACGTCGAACTATAAGAACTATCTGATGTCGGGTTCTTACATCCGCCCGTTTGAGATCAACCTGTCGACGACGATCAACTTCTAAAGACAGAAATCACTCAAATATTACGCATGGCAACTGTTTGAGCCACTATCGTTGTCATTAGCCTTTACGGTTGGTGACAATGATAGTGCCCATGGTTTTTGAAAGTTGGAGAAATGTTTCTTTTTTCAGATGAAGTCTCAGAAGAATGACGTATATTTGAGGAAGTGAAACAATTTATAAGAACAAGAACAGAATGAAACATAAATTCTTATCCCTTGGCATGCTGACGGTCTTGTTGGCTGCCAGCCTGCCCATGATGGCGCAGAACCGTGTGTCCGGTTATACGATCAACACCTCGACAGAGGCCAATACGGCGGTGACGACTTTCGGCAAGGTAGCCGGCTTCCGCGAGAACGGCGTCTATGTTTTCAAGGGTATTCCCTATGCTCAGGCTGCCCGCTTCGCAGAGCCGGAAGATCCTACGCCTTGGAGTGGCGTGCGTTCCTCACGTGCCTATGGTCCCACCTGCCCTCAGGAGTTCCGCACGGGCTGGTACATGGATGTGCTGGGGTTCTCTTCCCATTGGGACGACGGCTTCGCCGGGGAGGACTGCCTGCGTGTCAATGTGTGGACGAAAGGTTTGAACGACGGCAAGAAACGGCCGGTGATGGTATGGATCCATGGAGGTGGCTTCTCGACGGGAAGCGGACAGGAACAGCCTGCCTACGATGGTGCCTCGCTCTGCAATAAAGGCGATGTGGTGGTCATTTCGCTGAACCATCGCCTCAATGCGCTCGGATTTCTCAATCTCTCATCTTTCGGTGAGAAATATAAGCACTCGGCCAACCTCGGTATGATGGATATCGTCAAGGCATTGCAGTGGGTGAAGGCCAATGCGGCTAATTTCGGTGGCGATCCCGACAATGTGACGATATTCGGTCAGAGCGGTGGCGGCCGTAAGGTGTCTACGCTCTGCTGCATGCCCTCAGCCAAGGGCCTCTTTCAGAAAGCTATTGTGGAAAGCGGATCGGGTGCCCATTTCATGGAGAACAAGTGGTCGGCCCGTATCGGCGAGCTCACGGCGGCCATCTTGGGACTTGACGCCTCGACGATCGATAAGATCAAGACAGTGCCCTATGCCGATCTGCTTGCCGCTGCTACGAAGGCTGTCGCGCTGGTGAGGAAAGATGCGGGTGCTGCCGCTGCTGAAGCGAGCATCTGGGGCTTTATGCCCACGAAGGATGGAGACCTGTTGCCCGAGCATGCCTTTACCAACGGCAGCGAGAAGCTGACGGCCGACGTGCCGATGATCATCGGTAGCGTGATGAACGAGTTTGCCGGGTTCGCGGTGGTGACCGATCCTTCGCTCCTTCATAAGAGCGAGAGCGAGGCTGTCGCCACCTTGCAGACGAAGTACGGCGACATGACGGCCGATTATGTGAAGGCTTATAAGAAGGCCTATTCTGACAAACCGGCTTATCTCATGCCGCTTGTCGACTTTAAGTATCGTCCGCAGGCCGTCAGTCAGGTAAGGATCAAGGCTGCTGACCAGGGGGCGCCTGTATGGAACTATGTGTTTACCTATCAGAGTACCGCACTCGATGGCATCCTCACGGCCAGCCATTGTGCTGAACTTCCCTACGTGTTTAATAATGTGACGCGTTGTGCCGCCTCTACCGACGCCACCCCCGCCGCCATCCGACTGGGTGATGTCATGAGCTCAGCCTGGATCAACTTCGCCCGTACCGGCAACCCCAACGGACGGGGAGTACCCCATTGGGATGCGTACACCATTGAGGCTCCCGCCACAATGATATTCGATACCGATAGCCGGTGTCGGAAAGGTGATTTCGACGCTGATCTGCTGAAGATAGGTAAAGAATAAATCGGTTATTTATTGGGCCGTTACGCTTGTTGTGATGTCTCTTGCCGGTTTAAGCGGCTGACTAGGGACAGGGTGGCCCGGGTAATTTTATCATCTATGAAATTCAATTATTCTATTCTTTTCGCTGTCGGCTTGTGCCTTACCACGGGCATGCAGGCAGCCGACCGGCCTGCCATTGTGAAGAAAGGTCAGTATAATCTCGTGGTGCAGAAAGGTGGCCCCACGCTGGGCTATTCGCCGAAGAGCGGTGTGAGGTTGCTTTCCCAGGACGGCTTGTGGTTTAAGGATCTGAACCGCAATGGCCGGCTCGACAATTATGAGGACTGGCGTCTGCCCCTCGATGTGCGTGTCAATGACCTTGTGTCACAGTTGTCGGATGAGGAGATCGCCGGTCTGATGCTCTATTCGGCTCATCAGCAGATACCTTCTCCTGAGGTAGGGTATGGTGCTTCCACTTACAATGGCAAGACATTTACAAAGGCTAAGGTGAGCGCCGCAACGCTAAGCGATGTGCAGAAGAAGTTCCTCAAGGACGACAATCTGCGTGCCGTGCTCGTGACGAAAGTGAAGGATGCGGCGACAGCTGCGGAGTGGAGCAACAATCTGCAGGCTTATGTGGAGGGACTGAAGCACGGCATTCCCGTGAACAACTCGACCGATCCCCGCCACGAGACGGCAGCCAATGCCGAGTACAACTATGGTGCAGCCGGAGACATCTCTCATTGGCCTACGGCTTTAGGACTGGCTGCCACGTTCGATTCCAGTCTGGTGAAGGAGTTCGGACACATCGGTGCGCAGGAATACCGTGCCTTAGGCATCACCACAGCCCTGTCGCCTCAGGTCGATGTGGCTACTGAACCTCGTTGGACCCGCTTCACCGGTACTTTCGGAGAGGATCCACAACTCGTCACGGATATGAGCCGTGCGTATGTCGATGGCTTCCAGACCTCCCTTGGCGATGCAGCCATTAAGGACGGATGGGGCTATGAGTCGGTGTCGTGCATGTCGAAGCACTGGCCCGGCGGAGGCACTGTGGAGGCAGGCCGCGACAGCCATTACAATTACGGCAAGTACGGAGTATATCCCGGAGGACAGTTCTTCGGTACGGCGATGCAGTCGTTCCTCAATGGTGCGTTCAAGCTCGATGGTCCCACTAAGGAGACGGGAGCGGTGATGACCTTCTACAACGTGTCTTGGGGGCAGGACCCCTCGGGCAAGAATGTGGGTGAGAGCTTCTCGAAGTATATCGTCACGGATCTGCTCCGCAATGAGTTCAAGTTTGACGGCGTGGCTTGTACCGACTGGATGGTGACGGCCGACAACAAGGCGATCGACAGCTTTGACGGCAAGTGCTGGGGTGTGGAGACGCTCAGCGAGGCACAGCGTCACTATGAGATTCTGAAGGCCGGTGTCGACCAGTTCGGCGGCAATAATGATAAAGGTCCGGTATTGGAGGCTTTCCGCATGGGCTATGAGGAATATGGCAAGGATGCCTGGCACCGCCGTATCATGGCTTCCGCTCGCCGGTTGCTCATGCCGATCTTCCGTACAGGATTGTTTGAGAATCCCTATCTCGATGTGGCCAAGTCGCGTGCTACTGTCGGCAACAAGGATTTCATGGCCAAGGGCTATGCCGCTCAGGTGAGATCGATCGTCATGCTGAAGAATCACGGTCATGTATTGCCGTTGAAGGACAATCGTCTGAAGATCTATATCCCCAAGCGTCATTTCCCTTCCACTGTCGATTTCTTTGGCAATGTGACAAAGGATTACTGGGACGTACCCTTCGACTTGGAGATGGTCGGGAAATATTATGAGGTGGTCGACAGTCCTGATGAGGCTGACTTTGCCATTGTGGGTATTGACGGACCGATGAGTGGACCGGGTTATTCGGCCGATGATGTGAAGGCCGGAGGCAACGGTTATGTACCCATCTCGCTGCAGTACAATGATTATACGGCTACCCAAGCCCGTCCCGTGAGCATCGCCGGCGGTGACCCGAAGGAGAGCTTCACTAACCGCTCCTATAAGGGCAAGACCGTGAAGACAGCCAATAAGGACGACATGATCCTCGTCAACGAGACAAGGCAGAAGATGGGCTCAAAGCCTGTCATCGTACTGCTCAATGCCACCCGTCCCGTCATCGTGAGCGAGTTTGAGAAGAGTGCGGATGCTATCCTTGTCAGCTTTGGCACGAGCTCGCAACCGTTCTTCGATCTTATCAGTGGTCGTCAGGAGCCCTCGGCCCTGTTGCCTTGCCAGTTCCCGAAGAATATGGAGACGGTGGAGCTCCAGCGTGAGGACGTGGCCCGCGATATGATACCCTATACCGACATTGATGGCCACACCTACGATTTTGCCTATGGTATGAATTGGAATGGTGTGATCAACGATGAGCGCGTACAGAAATACAAATAGCAAAAGTTGGACTATAAACGTGTTATCAATAATCAATCATAATCATTGTATTCAGGCATAGTATACGGCCATTTATACATCAATTGTATGGATGGCCGTCTTTTTATGGAAACCGGGAAGAGACTGATGAATGAAGCTGTCTAAGTCCTGTCAGGATATGAATCTGCCCTGATGGATAATTGTCAGGCCAGGCTTTGGACATATTGTTTGGGTGTCATCTTCATTTTACGTTTAAACATTTCACGGAAGTTCTTAACGTCATTGAAGCCGCATCGGTAGCTGACTTTATCAACACTTACGGCACCTTCCTTAAACATCTGTACTGCCTTATATATCTTGTATTCATTGATAAACTCGATAAGCGACATACCCGTCATAGCCTTTATCTTTTTGTAAAGCGATGAATGGCTCATGGCTAATTTATCGGCAAGGAAATCGACGCTGAAATCTTCGTTGGTGAGATTATCATCTATTATCTCACGGCATCTCAGCAGGAAAATCTGTTCTTCCTTGTTATACGACCTTTTGTCTACGGCAAGTTGTCCTGTTACATCGGCGGCATCAGTCTGGGCTATCAACCTGTCGATGCGCATTCTGAGGTATTTCAGAGAGATGGGCTTGGTGACATAGGCGTCAGCACCATTGTCGAACGCTTCCATTAGATCTTCCTCAGATGTTTTGGCAGTAAATATCACAATTTTTATCGATTGGAGTTTCTTGTCATTTTTCAACATTTTCAGAATCTGCATACCGTCCATTTTGGGTAACATCAGGTCACACAGCACAATATCTGGCAACAGCTTACAAGCCATGTCAAGTCCGGTTTCACCGTCATAGGCTTTGTATACCTTGAATTCTGACGATAGGCTGCGTTCAAGAAGATTTACAGTTTCGTACTCGTCGTCAATAATGAGAATGGAGTAGAGGGCCGTAGGATTTCTTGGTGCATCTACTTTTATTGTACTGACACCCGTTTCTACTACCGGCTCTTTCGCCGATGGTGGTTCAGAGGATACCACGTTTACAGCCGTCGGTACTTGTTCCGATATGCTGGCGTCGGCTGTGAGGCTCTTGGGTATGGTGAAAATAAATGCGGCACCGCGGTCGGGTTCGCTATCTACCTGAATGGTTCCACCGTGAAGTTCAACAAGTTGTTTGACAAAAGAGAGACCAACGCCATCGCCGGCACTCTGTCTCTGTCCACGCTCCGTACGGAAGAAGTCCTCGAATATTTCGCTTTGCATCTCTTTCACTATGCCTATGCCGTTATCTTTGACGGTGATGATGATGTCTTGTGGAGAGTCTTTTATGGCAAGGACTACATGACCACCTTCGTTTGTGTATTTATATGCGTTGGAAATAAGATTAGACAGGATAAGATCCATTCTCTCCTGATCGAAGTTGGCTATAATGGAGGTTTTCTCATGTACAAAGGTGAACGTAATATTTTTATATTCGCATAGTGCGGTGTAGTCATCAATACGTTTCTGGCAGAACTTAATGATATCGCCCTTTTCCAGTTTTAGTTTCAGTTTGCCTGAATCCATCTTGCGTATGTCCAATACACTTGTTACCAGATGGTTAAGTCTGGCTGCACTACGGTACATCATCTGCAGATAAGACAGAGGAACGTTGGCAATGGATTTACCCTTACTCATAAGCTCCTCTAACTGACCCATGATAAGAAATACCGGGGTACGCAACTCATGCGTTACGTTGGTATAAAAATTCTGCTTTGCTTCAGAGAGTTTTTGAGTGGCATCTTTTTCTATCTCGCTGATACGCATGCGTTGTTTGATATTCTGTGTCTTGATGTAAAAGTAAACAATTCCAGCAACGGCTGCCATGATCAATACGAGCCAGAGCATCATAGCCCAGAAAGTACGCCACCAAGGTGGGGTTATGGTTATATCGAGCACAGAGGGTTTACCCCATTTGCCCATTGCGTCAATACAGCGTACATACAATTTATATTTGCCCGGTGGGACATTAGTATAAGATACTCTGCGGCTTGTACTCAGGTCATGCCAGTCGTTTTCGAAGCCTTCCAGCTTACAGGAAAAACGTGCTTTCTCAGGAGTACGTAATTCGGGAACAGCGAAACGTACAGTAAAGAAGTTCTGATTATAATCAAGTTCTGCTTTGCAGTTGTTACAATACAGGTTGGTCGCATCGTTGTCATTGCCAAAAGGTTTTAGTTCCATAAAGTCAACATGAAAGAATATCTTCGATTGCTGTACCTTTGACGGATTAAAACATAGCATGCCATTGATGGTTCCGAAATAGATATTACTACCAAATAGTTTTGCTGCCGAATAAGTAAATGTGGTGGGCGCATCATCGCTTTCCTCGTATCTCATAAAAGTTCCAGACTTTAAGTCATGGCAGAACAGGCCGCCACCGTTGGTGCCTATCCACATATATCCGCGACCGTCTTCCACAACAGATGTAACCAAAGGATAAGTGAGTCCACTTTCCGCTCCATACTTAACAACCTCGCCGGTCTTTATATCCATAGAATAGAAGCCGATGTCTTCAGCAGTAAACCATATCCGACGGCCTTCTCTGTCGGCATAGACATATTTTATATTATTTGATGGAAGGGTGAAACGTTTCTTTCTACCATGTAGATAATGCGCAACCACCTTCATGGTGCGCTTGTCGATTTTGTAAATGCCTTCACTACTGTCCAAAGAAATTTTCCCATAGAGTCAACTGACCATCATCGGAGTTTTTCATCGGACGTTTTGGTTTAAC
>ERZ779913.235-NODE-235-length-26191-cov-5.27632_pt1 | contig 26191 bp, 20 predicted proteins | sample MGYA00511547_ERZ779913 | MGnify/ENA primary metagenome ERZ779913 (study PRJEB29588, sample SAMEA2149539) | human gut metagenome | biome: human gut; feature: human-associated habitat; material: faeces | place: Denmark | collected 2008/2010 ...
GGAAACGGAGGTGTACCGTCTCTATCACGACGGCGTCTCCGTTCCCTCCCCGTCCGACTATCACAGGCTGGAGGAGGCTCTGAACCGTGCTTACGACAACTTCACGGTGCGTCTGCGTGATCTCTATCCCGCCGTCACGGAGAATGAGTTGTGGATCTGCTGCATGGTGAAGGCCGGCCTGTCTCCGAAGGAGATCTGCCGCATCTCGGCGTACCAGTTCAACTCGTTGAGCATGGCCAAGACGCGGCTGTATGCCAGGATCTTCCACAAGAAGGGCGGATCTAAAGACCTGGATCTCTTCATCAGGGATTTTTAGCGGATGATGATATGTTGAAGATTCACTTTTAATATAAAAAACAGAATATGAAAAAAGCATTGTTGATGTTTTTAATCTTGCTTACGAACATTGTTTCCACAAATGCGCAGGAGGAGCCGGCTTCCTGTTTTGATTGGGAGGAAATTGTTTGTAACGAATTTGATAATAATAATAAGACAAAATCCCGTTCGGCGATTTACGTTCCTCAACTCTACCAGTCAGAGGAATATATCCGGGTCAGATCGGAGTATGTCGATTATGATAAGGCGCACATCATAATTACGAATATGCAAGGAGTGGTAGTAAAAGACGAATATATACAAATTGTGGCTAAGGGGGAAAATCTTTGTTATATAGGCGATTTGGATAGCGGCAGCTATACTATCAGACTTGAAACAGATGATTTTGTATTGGTCGGAGATCTAATGAAATAATAATATGTGTCATCATCCGGCTTTTACAATTTGTAACAGTTGTTCCATCAGTCCTCGTTTGTAAATGTTATATAGGTGATAGCCATACAAGCGCGAAACGCTTGTATGGCTTCTTGATGGAGGAGAGGATCGGGAATACCCAACTGTAGGACGGAATGGCTTCAGTTCCTTGCTTCCTCATTCAAGAATGTGGCATTCAGTGCTATGATCATCCGTGATTTATAAATCTGTGAAGTAAAGTGAAGTGAAATCTTTGGCTATATTTTCACTTTTTGATACTTTTGCACAGACCAAAGAATGACGAATATGAGGAAAACGGGATTCGTATTTTCTTGCATGTTCCGTGATCCGGCGGAGCTATGTCCCGCGGGCCGGCGCATCCTTCATCAGGATATGATCAACACAACAATCCATAAATCTATGTTCATCGGGATCATGAGAAGAAATGAAGATCCCTATCCTTGCCGTCATGCTCCTTTGCCCGGGCATGACGGCCGGGATTGTCATGGCATAGTGCGATGCAGGCTATCAGGAAATATAAATGATCGCTGTTTCATATAAATGCGATTTTGTGCCCGGTGGCAGGCTGACTATGCCTTCTGATGGTTTTTATCTCCGGCATCCGTACTAAAGCTTGAAAATTCCCGCAGGCATGAGAAAAATATATGAGGATGAAGGAGTAATCGTTGATCGATTTCAGTATCGTGCTTGTAATCTGTTGGAAATCAACGCATGATAAATCTGTGAACTAAAGTGAAGTAAATTCTTTGGTCGTATTTTTACTTTTTCGTACTTTTGTCTTGGCAAAAAGATAAAAGGCACAAAGAAGACGATAGCTTTATCGTGGGAAAGTGCCCTGCCATTACAGCCGATACCTATTGGGTGACTATTAAGACGTTTTGTCCGAAGCGTTAGCCATAGGAACAAATAAGCCAAAGGGCAGAATAAACAGAATTTATCTGTGCAACAGATATACATATTAAAGTCGACAATAATATGCATGATGCAGACCAGACTGTTAAAAGGCGGACCTTCTCGAAAACGATATAATTCGAGGTAGTAAAGTAATTTAATATTAACCAAATACTCAAAAAAAATGGAAAAGAAGAGTTTAAGTTTAGTAGAGCGATTTGACATTTCTGAGATGTTACAAGTCGTAGGAGGTAAAGATCTCGTTCAATCAAAAACAATTTACTATCCAGATGGTAAAATCGTGATTATAACGACAACAATAAAAGATGACGGAAAGGTTATTGTAGATAGACAGGAACAATAAACTTTTTGCAAATATGTGAGGGGTAAAATCAGTCAATCAAAAACTCAGAATTTAAAGACGGATATTAAAGAGTTACTTTTCAATATTTATCTGTTCATTCTGTATAACAAACAGATCATTTGAGTTATATTAACTTTTTACCCCTCTTATATCTATTATCTATTAAGTTAGGGCATAGAAGTATGTATAAATATGTAGTTTTAGTTTTAGTTTTATACTTTTTAAAAGCGTTAGACTTAAGTGCCCAAGACCAATTTTTGGGTATCGTTACAGATACGACTAAACATATCATTAAAAATGCACAGGTAGTATTGCAGTCCGATAGCAACGTAGTGGCTGTTTACAATACAAAAGAGACAGGAACGTTTACTATAAATGGTGTTTCTCCTCAACGTTATGAGGTAGTAATCTCATGTATGGGATATAAAACACTGCGTGAGAAAATTACTGTCGGGAGTGACGGATTTGAATTTTTCACCCTGAAAGAGGATACTTTGAACCTAAAAGGGGTAACAGTCTCTGCGAGTCGCCCTTCACAAAGTACCGCCACCGGTCACATCTATTATTTGTCGGCAAAGGCAAAAAACAGTTATAACCCATTTACGGCATTAAAAGAAATACCGGGAATGGTAAGTGACGACGTCAATAATACGATAAAGTCAGCAGACGGGAAGGGCTTGTTGATACTGATTGACGGAGTGAAGGTCAACTCAGGCATAGCCCCGATCTCACCGTCACAAATTGAGTCAGTAGAAGTACAGGATGTCATAGAGGCAAAATATATAGGCGGCAATATAGGCAAGATATTAAATATACACTTGAAATCCGATGCGGGGACCTACACATTCGTAGAGTCCGACATAAGGAATGATATGCCGACATACGGTGGGAATGTCGGCATACAGTTTGAGGTCGGCAGCCCCAAATTATCTCTGTTTGGCAGCGTGACGCCATCTTATACACACAATAACAGTACTGACGGTAATATGGAAAGCCAGTCGGCAGATTTCACAAGAACGGAGATGACAGATATAAAGGTTGGCTCGCGCAAGGTCGATTACTCCGCATTGCTAAAATATAAGGCTTCCGATAATGACAATCTCGCAGTTTATTTCCAAGGCGGGATAGAACGGCTTAAGCTGAACTCTTGCGGAGACGGTTCTTTTGCCAATGCCTCAGGCAATGAGTCCTATTCAAATTCGAGCAGGCAGAAACAGTTGTCCAGAATTCTCACCGGTACGTTGTATTACAAGCATACATTCAACTCCAAGGCTGATATAGAGACATATCTGGCATATTCCCATAATTTTAACAATCTATATAATAACGTGTCACAATGGTATGGAAATGACGGATGGCATGATCTATATGACTACGACACAAGACGTAATCGCTTTTCACAGACAACGGACTATGTCTGGCGTATAAACAGCAAAATGAATTTCTCGGTTGGCAATTCTACGGAATATGTCAGAGAGAATGTCGGTCAAAATGATAGTCATGGGGTAGACTTTCTGCATCGGCAGGTGGAGGAATACGTTTATATGGGTTTGTCAGGCTCGCTTAACCGACTGAAGTATACGCTTTCCGGAGGCATTGACGGAGTATGGAGTTGGTCGGATAAGATATTCAACCGCTATTTTTGTCCGCGTGTGTCGGCAAGCGTCGGGTATGATCTGAAGAAATACGGCTCGTTGCTTCTTTCTTATAAAATCGATGATAAGAAGCCTTCCATATCCATGCTGAATCCGTATGTCACGACAATAGATTCAATAAGAATTAGTTACGGAAATCCTCTATTGACACCGCAGACAAATCACACGATAGGGTTGCAATACTCAATAAACTTTAAAAACAGATTTTATGTTACAGCTCGGACAGACTACACTCTGACAAAAGACATTATAAACGATTATGCCTTTATGGATAAAGGCGTGTTCAACAAGACTTTCATCAACAATGGCTATTATCATTTCTTGTCAGCGTCTTTGATGACCATGTATAACGGTCGTAATCTGAATGTCCTGCTCCATGCCTCGCACAACGTCTGTTATTTTATGGAACAGCCTGCAAAGAAATATTTCCAGTTGGTGGGATCATGCAGTTATGATATCGGCAAGTTCAATGTCTCGGCAATGGTTGTTTATATGAATTATGATTATACATCCATATCTCGCACCCGTTATGATAGACCTGTTTCAAGCACTTTTTCACTGACATACAGATTTTCACGTCAAGCTCAATTAACTCTCGGATTGGAGGATTGGATGGGTAATGTCAGGATTAAGACGCTAACAGAATCTGACGGTTATCAAATGAGAACATCTTCAGAAGCAAAAACTTTCCGCCCATTCGTGTCTTTCAAGTGGACTTTGCGTAAGAACGATAAACGCAAAATAGATATGAACAATAATATTATGCGTAGACGGGAAAAGGCTTTGGATATGAGGGTGAAGGAATAGTTGTGCCCATTAAAGACCGTTTCTTGTCGGCGTGAGGCATATATGGCTTACCGACAGGGGCATAACCAATAATGGGGGAGCACAAAAACAAGCGTACTGAAATAGAAGCAAATGATAAGGAAATTCAAGGTCTACCGTCAGCACGACTCCATGGAGTGCGGCATCGCATGCCTGCGCATGGTGTGTCGGTACTATGGGGCGGAATACAGTTCGGAATATCTGTCGCATCTGTGTTTTGCCACCCATGAGGGTGTGTCGTTGCTGGGCATGAGCGAGGCGGCTGAACGCCTGGGTCTGGATACGGTCTGCGGACGGTTGGGACTGGAGCAGCTGCGCACGGTGCCCCTGCCCTGCATCCTGCACTGGAACCAGAACCATTTTGTGGTGCTGTACCGCATAGGCAAGAGTGGCAGGAAGTATTATATCGCCGATCCCGGCAAGGGCCTCCTGACGCGTTCGGAAAGGGAGATGCGTGAAAGCTGGGTCAGCATGCGCTCTGCCGGTGAGGACCGGGGCGTGGCGATGCTGCTGGAGACCACTCCTGCGTTTTATGAGCGCATGAGACATTCCGGCGACAGCGGCGAGAGCCGCTCTTTCCGTTTCCTGTTCGGCTATCTGAAGAAGTACAGGCGGTACTTCGGCCAGATCGTCATCGGCCTCGCCCTCGGCTGTCTGCTGCAACTGGTGTTGCCGTTCCTGACGCAGGCAATCGTTGATGTAGGCATAAAAAACCGGGACATCGGCTTTGTGTGGCTTGTGCTGTTGGGGCAGCTGATGCTGACGGTGAGCCGCACGGCCCTCGACTTCATACGCCGGTGGCTGTTGCTGCACATCAGTATGCGGGTGAACATCTCCCTGGTGAGCGACTTCTTCATCAAGCTGCTGAGGCTGCCGATGTCGTTTTTCGACACCAGGCTTATGGGCGACCTGATGCAGAGGATGAACGACCATGCGAGGGTGAACAGCTTCCTGACGGGGCAGACGCTGGGCGTGGCGTTCTCGATGCTCAGCCTCATTGTGTTCGGTGTGGTGCTGCTGATGTACAACACCATGATATTCGTCATCTTTATGGCGGGCAGCGCCGTTTACGCGCTGTGGGTGACAGCCTTTCTCAGACGGCGTAAGGTGCTCGACTATGAGCTGTTTGAACAGCAGGCCGTCAACAACAACAAGACCTATGAGTTTATCACGTCGATGCAGGAGATCAAGCTGCAGGACTGCCGCCGTCGCCGCCGTTGGGAATGGGAGGACACGCAGGCCGACCTCTTCGGTGTTCAGATGAAGAGCCTGAAGCTGCAGCAGACTCAGGAGGCGGGCAGCATATTCATCAACGAGCTGAAGAATATTGTCATAACGGTGATGTCGGCAACGGCGGTAATCCACGGTGACCTGACGCTTGGAATGATGCTGGCCGTACAATATATAATAGGCCAGCTGAACGGTCCCGTAGACCAGCTGATGAATTTTTTCTATTCGCTGCAGGATGTGAAGATAAGCCTTGAGCGCATCAATGAGATACACAAGAAAAAGGACGAGAACGCCGACGGCCACGACCTGACACTGCCGGCCGGTCCGCAAACGATAAGGCTGGAGAACATCAGCTTCAAGTATGATCCCCACTCGCCGTGGAAGACGATCGACGGCGTGGATATGGAGATACCCGCAGGGAAGGTGACAGCCATCGTGGGCGCCTCGGGGAGCGGCAAGACGACGCTGGTGAAGCTGATGCTGGGCTATTATCCCGTGAGTGAGGGACGCATCACCGTCGGCGGTACCGACATGGCAAGGCTCAACCTTGACGAATGGCGCAGGCGGTGTGGCGTGGTGATGCAGGACGGCGTCATATTCTCGGAGTCGATAGCGAGGAATATTGCGGTCGATGACAACGACATAGACAAGGAGCGCATGGCGCAGGCTGCGGAGACGGCCTGCATAAAAGACTATGTGACGGGCCTTCCACTGAGGTTCGATACGAAGATCGGCCATGACGGCAACGGCCTGAGCCAGGGACAGAAACAGCGCATCCTGATAGCCAGGGCTGTGTATAAGAATCCCGACTTCATCTTTCTGGATGAGGCGACCAACTCGCTCGATGCCAACAACGAGAGAAGGATCGTCAATAACCTCGACAGCTTCTACCGCGGCAAGACCGTCGTCATCGTCGCCCATCGCCTGAGTACCGTGAGGAATGCCGACCGGATTGTCGTCATCGACCACGGGAAAGTGGTCGAGACAGGCAACCATGAGACGCTGACGGCAAAGCACGGCGCATACTACCATCTCGTGAAGAACCAGCTCGAGCTGGGCAGTTAAGACGGTCAAGATATGTGCCGGACAGAGAAATGGAGAACATTGAGACATAAAAACGATAAAGCAATGGACAAAAAGGATGAGATTGAATTGCGGAGTGAGAAGATGCGCCATGTCATAGGCACGATACCTCCAAGACTGGTGAGGCTGGGAACTGTTGTCATCGTGGCTGTATGCGTGATGCTCGGGTTGTGCCTCTGGCTTGTCGATATAGACGGCAAACGGTTGCTCTCGTTGATATTCAGGCTGTGAGGATTTTTTAAGGCTCAATAGTAATAGAAGGACAGCTAACTGTGCCGCCGGTGGCTGGAAGTCCGCCCGTTGGTGCGGTCTGTAAACCGGTCGTGTCGGTAATGTTCACTTCATTGCTTATCTCACCTATTATTTTAACACACCGCCTGCCTCTCCGGCAAGGCGGTGTGTTTTTTATATGTCGTAAGGGTTGATCGTATGGGATTATCGGCCGGGATATTTTCGAACGCGCCATGACGAGTCCCTCCGGCATGCCCTTTTTGGGGCGGACACGCCATCCGGCTAATCTTGAATTTACACTTGTAATCTATTGAATATCAACACATAATAAATCTGTGAACTAAAGTGAAGTAAATTCTTTGGCCGTACTTCTACTTTTTTCTACTTTTGTCTTGGCAAAAAGATAAAAGCTCATAGAAAGCGATAGCTTGATCGCCGGAAGGTGCTCTGCCATCCAGCCGATACCTATCGGATGACTATTCAGACGTTTTATCTGAGATATTAGCCATAGGACCAAAGACAAAGGACTGAAAGGACAGAATTTAACTGTGCAACAGATATACATATTAAAGTCGACAATAATATGCATAATGCGGACCGGACTGTTAAAAATACGGACCTTCTCGAAAACGATATAATTTGGGGTAGGGTAATTTAATATTAATTAAATCCCCAGAATAAGAATATTGATATGGAAGTGGAATTTAGTTTCCACATATTTATTAATTTAAATTTTTTTATTATGAAAAAAATTCTTCTTATCGGAATCATTGGCTTATTGACATGTTCCGTAAATGCAAATGCAGGGTCATTGGCATCAACAATTGAAATGGGTTACATGAATCAAACTAAGGTTTGTGCGTCAGAACCCGATGTTCTCATAAGAGGTGGCCGTGTGGTTATTGTTTATAGTGATGGTACAACCGTTATTGTTGATAATGGTACAACAACTACAATTCCGCCAAGACCATAAATGGTTATGATTAGCTTAGCCAATACTCAGGTGGAGGAAACACTTGAGTATTGGTTAAGTTTTTAATGTCTAAGACAGATATTTAGAATATTATATACTTTATTCGAATGAAAAATATGAATACACTATATAAAATATTAATACTAAATATAATAACTATGTTTTTTGCTGTTCAAGAAACCAGCGCTCACACTGATAGCCTTAAAGTTTGGCGATTTGTATATGAAGTTAGTGATGTTAACAATAAAGATAGAGGCAATGATTTAATGAATCTTGATGTTAAACCAGACGGCTCTTCCTTCTTTTATAGCATCTATCATAAAACTCAATATTCAGATGCAGAAGTGAAAGCTATCGTTAATGGTACGGATTCACTAAAGGCAGGTGCTCCTTATAGAATATTGAGAGACGCCCCAAAGAATGAAATTACATTTGTTACAGATGGCCCGGACAATTTTTATTATAAAGAAGATAATATTAAAATGCAATGGAAGATCTTAGATAAAGATACGATGGTCATTTGTGGGTACACTTGCAAAAAGGCGACGACTTCTTTTGCTGGTCGTAGTTGGGTTGCGTGGTTTTCTGAGGACCTGCCCATTAGCGGTGGTCCATGGAAGTTCTCAGGATTACCCGGACTTATTCTGTCGGCATACGATACAGATAACTATTTTAAGTTTGTTTGCGTAGGCATAGAACAAACGAAGTGTTTACCGTGGAATGTTAATACTAAGCATTACATAAAATGTACAAATGAAGAATATCAGAAGCAACTTAGGCTTTTTGCTGCTGATCCTGTCAATTATGCGTTGAGAAAAGTAGGACTTGCACCCGTTTCTGCTAATAATGTCAGAATCGTGGAAGAGAATGGAAAAGCAAGAAATACGCTTCCAAAGTTTGATAGAGTTTTTATGGAAAAAATTTCTGAGAACGAACAATAATAGATTGACGTTCATTCCTGCAATGAACGGACCGTCAGCGTCTTTCAGCCTTATGTCCGTCCTGGCGTGAGAGGCAAGGCGGGACGCAATGCCGGGTGCAGAGAGCGGAAACCGGAGTCAGCGTAGCGGACGGTATCACATGCATCGGTCACATCAGCCGGGACACCTTACAATGGGAGACTGACCTGCAGCCGCAAGCTGTCACTTTACAGACGGCATTCCGGCTGTTACTCGGAGGAGGTTCAGGCCGACAAGGTCTGTCCGAACGTGGGGGACAGGAGACTATTCGGCTGGCATCGCCTGCCACAGTCCACCTTTGGGCATGCCATTGAAAAATCCTGATCCGGAAGAGGCAGGACTTCATGGCCAGTTATCCGTCTGGGATGAAATTGGGATACTGATATTTTTAGCAACCCCTAAATATATATATCAAGAAAATGATTGTAAATAAAATTGCTTACATAAGAATCACATTTCTCGTCATTGTATTTATATCAATCCATGCCTCTTTATCTGCACAATCCTTTGCGGGAGTCGTAAAATCCGATGACGGAGAATCGTTGGTGGGTGCTTCCATAATAGCAACAGCCGGCAATGGAGATATCATATCTTATTGCATATCAGGAGAGGAAGGAAAATATAAGCTTAGTATTCCCAAAGATGCCTATAATAAGGCAACAAATGTGAAAGTCAGTCTTGTGGGATTTAAGAAAAAAGAAATTCCTTTTTCCGAACTGAAAAATGGAATGACAATCATTCTTGAAGAAAATAATTTTCAAATTAAAGAGATAAAAGTCTCGGCACAGAGAATAAAACAGACAGGAGATACCTTAACATATTCAGTTGCAGGTTTCAAGCAAGGTCAGGACCGTACTATTGCTGATGTAATAGCGAAAATGCCAGGTCTGGAAGTTAAATCGGACGGGCAAATTTCGTATCAGGGGAAAGAAATAAATAAATTTTATATAGAAGGATTGGATTTGATGGGTTCTTCTTATGGGGTAGCAAGCCAGAATCTTTCTGCAAATAAAGTAAAAAGTGTACAAGTCTTAAGGAACCACCAAGCGGTAAAATCCTTAAAAGGTATTTCTTTTAGTGATCAGGCGGCACTCAATATTGTCTTAAAGGACGATGCTAAAGGCGCATGGGCAGGTTCCACTGATCTCGGATTTGGATATGGCAACAATTTACTTTACGATTGTCGCATAATGGGGGCGCTTTTCAATAAGAAGTTTCAAACCCTTATGATGTATAAGAACAACAACAATGGAAAACGGCTTGAAAATGAAGTGTTAGATATTGACGCGATTATTAACAGTAAAGCAGGAACGGAATCGGGAATTCTTTCAATGGCAAGTGTTGAAACGCCGGATCTCGATGAAAGTCGCTATACATTTAACAACAGCCATCTTATTGCAGGTAATTGGCTCTGGAAAATAGGAAAAGACTCTGAATTAAGATTACAAGGTAATGGAATAATAGATAAGACAGATCTGCAAAGCTATAATTCTACCACATATCTTACAATTGCAGGATTACCGGTAATAACAGAAGAACAAAATATAACCAATACTTACAGTGAATGGAAAGGAGAGATAAACTATCAATATAATGGGCCTAAGACTTTTATCAAAAACAATATGAAAGGCTATATTGATTTTAATAAGAGCATTGGTACCGTGTTGTATAATGATGAATCCTTCGAAAGGATGGTAAAGCCACGTAAACGTTATTTGTCTGAAGACTTTCAGTTGTCACACACAACAGGGAAAGGTAATGTGTTCAATATAGAAAGCAATTTATTATTCAATAACTTGCCGGGGCAGCTGCTTACCATAAATGGCATGACAGAAAAATTGAACCTTGACTTTACTTCATGGCAAAACAACATTAAATATAAAATAAAAATAGGTAATCACTATCTCAATAATGAATTGGGTATGAATTACGATTATCAAAGTATAGGTGTTGCCATGGACAATAATGCCGAGTCATCAAATATCTACAAATTTCTTCGAACTTATTGGACACCTTCTATGTCATTCTTGTTCGGAGGACAACATTTAGATGTGAAATTGAGACTCAGTTATGTTAAGCAACAATTCCAAGAGGCAAGCAGTAATCATGTTTGGTTGGATCCTTCCCTAAATTGGCATTGTAAAATTTCTGCGGTTTCTGAACTTTCAGCAAATATAAATTATACTAATTCGCCGATCATGGGTAAATCTATATATAATACACTCATATTTACAGATTACCGAACATTAACAAAGAATAGGGGAGTTATTGATAGTGAACAGATGTTGTCGATAATCGCAGGATATAAATATTCAAATCCTATTAAAGGCTTGTTTTTCTATTTACATCCATTATATGAGAATTCGTGGGGCAATATTTTGTATCAAAGTGATCTTGAAGATAATATATATTCTTTAACTGCAACTGATAAAAAGCAAAACATACAAACCATAGGATTATCTACCCGTATTACCAAAACATTTTCATGGGCTAAGTTGTTGTTAGGTTTAGGCGCAACTTATAATATCACAAATTATAAATTATTATTAAAGGATAATATAGATAAAGCCCGCATGAATATCGCACTTATAAATTTTAATTATTCAATGCGACCTATTCAGGAGCTGTCTGTAGAAGGAACGTCCAATATCAATTTGCATGAGCAAGAAAACTTAACTCATAGAGATCTTTCTTCTGGTACTGTCATTGATTGGCGACATACGTTTAATTTTTTTGTTTTTCCGTCTAAAAAAATTATGTTTTCATTAAAAAACACATTGTATCATACCAATGAGGAAGGAATAGGCCTGAACTATTTCTTGGATATGGAACTAAGGTATAAAGCAAAAAGGTGGGAATTGGCATTGTTAACAAATAATGTAATTGGAACATCCAGGTTTGAGCGCCATACTCTTGGGAATACAATCGAGAATTATTCAATAACAAAGCTTCGTCCAAGGGAATTTCTTGCTAAGATAAGTTTTGATCTGTAAAATATCCTGATATTGATAACATGAAAAAAGTGAAAATTGCCGTTGCAGATTCCATATATGCTAACAATGCTATACATGGAGGAAGCCTTGCCCGGATATATGCCATCCTACTAATCATGAATTTTCGTTTGTAATCTATTGAATATCAACACATAATAAATCTGTGAACTAAAGTGAAGTAAATTCTTTGGCCGTACTTCTACTTTTTTCTACTTTTGTCTTGGCAAAAAGATAAAAGCTCATAGAAAGCGATAGCTTGATCGCCGGAAGGTGCTCTGCCATCCAGCCGATACCTATCGGATGACTATTCAGACGTTTTATCTGAGATATTAGCCATAGGACCAAAGACAAGGGACTGAAGGGACAGAATTTATCTGTGCAACAATATACATATTAAAGTCGACAATAATATGCATAATGCAGACCAAACTGTTAAAAAGGTGCGTATCCGAAAATCGGTGCGTATACTAATTTAAATTTAATAATTATGGAAAAAATTTATTTTTCTGAGGCTGCCCTTGTTATGGGAGGCTACAACGAGACGGGTTGTAAAGCTGCTCAGGCTCTTGCAGATGCTTATCAAAGAGATGGAGCATCTAATGAGCAATGGGATGATTGGAGCAAATTTTATGATGAAAACTGCCTTTAATCATACAATGTTTTTCTTTCATGGCGCAGTTTATGCTGCGCCATGAATCTAAATTTAAGGAATCATGAAAAGGTTTTCACTTTTGGTGCTGTTTCAGATGTTCTTTCTGATTTTGTGCGCGCAGCGCACTCATGTAATAGAACCTTCGATAATGGAAGTGTCCTATGTGGTAAAGCAGGAGAAGCTGCCGGTAACGTTCATCCTGCGCGTCGGGAAGACCCATACCGCATATTATGCATACGATAAGTATCTCAGAGACTCTTTGGCGAGTAACCCGGAAACGGGAACATTGTATCTTCAAGATCTGCTGTACAAGGTAGAACATAAGATACCCCAACCAGAATGTAGTGGAATGAGCGATTATGTGTATCAGGATCTTTCTACAGGACATTCAAGGACTTATACATCTGTTATGGGCAGCTGTTATTGTATAGAAGACTCCCTTGCAGACTTTGACTGGCAGGACGTGTGCGATAGTTCAATGGTAATATGTGGGTATAAGTGCGGTATGGCTAAGACCCACTTCCGTGGGAGGGACTGGAAAGTATGGTATAGTGTCGACATTCCCGTCTCGACGGGTCCGTGGAAGTTCAACGGTCTGCCGGGACTTGTCATGAAAGCAGAATGTGACGGCTTTATGAGCATTGAAGCCAACGCCATACGGTCCGATAATCTTTCTCCGGTCACATTTTATAATTTTTTTGAGAGTAAATATTCTTCCCTGCCGAGGGAGAAGTATCTCAAGATGAAAAATAATAAGAACCTTTATCCGGCAAAGACAAGATTCTTGCCCCTCATGGAGTTGGAGTGATATGAACGATTTCTTTAAACCAAAAGACCCATGATGCTTGCATCAATGGGCTTGGCGAGAAATCGCACTTTTTAAAGAAGATTATTTTATGGATATTACAGTATTTCTGAATTTGAACTTAGGGTATCATGAGAAGGGTGTTGCTTTTGTTTCAGATGTTCTTTCTGATTATGTACATGTAGCACACTCACGTAATAGAACCTTCGATATTGGAAGTGCACTAAGTGATAGAACGGAAGAGGCTATTGGTAATATTTATCCTGTATGTCAAGGAGATCTATACAGCATATATGCATACGATGAATATCTTGGCGACTCTTTGGCGCACAATACACAAACAGAAGTATTGTATGTTATATAGGTACAACATAAGGTACTCTAAGCAGATTGTAATGGGATGGTCGCTTTTTTATATCTATCTTTCTCTGGTCATATTTTATGTATGAGAGCAAATATTTTCTTCTGTCACGGTAATGGTATCTCAAGATGAAGAATAACAAATGCCTTATCGTTATGAAATTTATGGAATTGGAATGGTATGAACAAAAACTATATTGTGGATATTATTTACCGGGTTTTAAAAATAAATCATATCAAGACAAATAAACGTGTTTTGATAAAGGCTTTATGGTCTGATCCTACATATCCAAGTGCAATTTCAATAATAAATACATTTCGGTTGTTTGGTGTAAAGGCTGTTATTTATAAAAGTGACATAGATGCACTATACCGATGTGGGAATGTATGTATTGTACATAATTCTGGTAATAAGGGACATTTTTTTCTGCTTGAGAATAAATATGAATCTTACGTAACACTATTCGATTCTATAAGACATAAAGTTCCACTTTCCAAATTTAAGGAAATGTGGGATGGATATGTAATTGTAATTGAGAGTGTACATAATGCGCGTTTATTGCAACGTAAATGCTCCCTTGGATGCTATTTCACGATCTTCCTATTGATATTACTACTATCGTTACCTTTGATAGATAAGCCATACAATATTGTTAAACAAATTTTGTTGGATTACGCAGCATTTGTAATCTGTGGTTTACTTTTGTATCATAAAGTAATGAATATTAATAATGACAGGTGGTGCAAAATAGGTAAATATTTTGATTGTAATGCAGTAAAACTTCCTTTATTTAAAACAATAGATATAAATCCGTATCTTCCATGTGTCGGATTATTATACTTTTTTTTTGATGTCATTAATATATGGGATGGAAATATGTATATAACAGTGTTATGGTATAGGGCGTCTTTGCTAGTAATAATTCTGTTGTTTATGTATCAACTCGTTATTATTCGACGGTTCTGTGCACTTTGTATTCTTGTTGGAATGATAGTTATAGTTAAGAATATTATTATAAACGAAAGCATTAGTCAAAGATTCTATGAGGCAAATTTAGAAACTATTTATTCGTTTATCTTTGCATATTTTATAGTAGCAAGTATTTATATTTTTCTTTTAAGAGAAAAAAGATTTTTCTATACTGATATTCATGAGTTAAAATTAAAGCGTATAATGTGGAAACATTGTTTGAATAGTAGTATAAAGCAGAATATAAGTGTAGAAGATTCTGATATTGTATTCGGTAAAAGTAAGGTTAATAATGTTATCACAACAATAGTACGACCAGGTTGTGAACATTGCGAGAAGTTGGAAAAGTTGTTGCAAAGTATCTTACAAAATGATATAAACATAAAATGGCAGATCTTTCTAGATGGAGTATTGGTTGATGATGAAAAATTGTTTTCTAAGATGAATCAAAAGCAATTAAATATACTTCGGCGATACTATTGTGGAAATGAGAATATATCAATGTCTTATTTATCAGCCACGAAGCCGAGGCAGCATCAGACCGATTCTGATTTCTCTAAAGAGGAATTAGCAGTATACCGCTTGCAATTAGAGCGGATAGGCAGATTGCATTATGTCAATACTCCCACAATATATATTAATGGCATATATGTGAAGCCTATATATCAGACAGAAGATCTGCCATATATCATTAACGACACCATTAACTTTTCTGCGAGATGAGAATATTGTTATCAGTTGTTGTCCTCTTTGTCTCATGCCTGTCGTATGCGCAAGAATTGCTGTATGTGACGGGAAGAGTGTGTGACGCCAGCGGGAATCCGCTTCCATCGGTCATTGTCCGCAGGATGGCGGCTCCTAAATTCAGGATGTCGGGATTCACCCGCACGGACACAAACGGGGATTTCGAGATACGTGCCGCCGCCGGCGATTCCCTCGTCTTCTCGATGCTTGGCTTCGGGCAGCAGCGCGTCATGGTGGGCAGTGCCAACAGCCGTCTGAAGGTGGTGATGGAAGATAAGAGCATAGCCCTGAAAGAAGTCGCCGTCAAGGCCGACAGGGTTAGGATGCACGGCGACACCATCTCCTATACGCTGGGCAGCTATGCCAAGAAGGGCGACAGCTCTCTGGGCGATGTGTTGAAACGCATACCCGGATTTGATGTGAACAGCAGCACGGGGCAGATAAGTTACGAGGGGCGCCCCATCTCCAACTTCTACATAGAGGGGTTGGATATGCTGGGAGGCAAATATGGCGTGGCCACCAACTCACTGCCTCAGAAGGATATAGCGTCCGTAGACGTGATGAAGCACCACCATGCCATAAGGGTGCTCGACTCGTTCACCTTCTCTGACGACAATGCCGTAAATATCCGGATGAAAGAGTCGGCCAGGCAGCACTGGCTGAGCACATGGCAGGAGGAAGCGGGCGCGGAGAGCGGGGAGGGCCTGTTGTGGAAGACCGACAATATGGCCATGCGCGTGAAGTCGGACTGGCAGACGATGATCACACTGAAGGCCAACAATACCGGCGATGACGTGAAACGGGAGTCGGACCTGCTGCAGGAGCTCACGGAGTCGTCGGTCCCTCTCAGCCAGTATATCCAGATAGAGAAGCCGTCCTTGCCTAACCTGCCAACCAACCGCACCTTATTCAATCGCAGCGTGGCAGCCAATGTGAATTTCCTGAAGCCGCTGACGGAAAGCTCGCAGCTCACGTTGCAGGTGTATTACAACCACGACCGCATCGAGTCGGAAGGCGACACGCGCCAGATATTCTACGATACGGACTCGGTGACACGTGAGGTGAAAAACAGCCGGCTTTTTCATGAGACGACAGACCATCTGTACGCCATGGCGAAATATGAGAAGAACAGCGAGAACTGTTATCTGAAAAACGAGCTGACGGGTGACTTCACATGGGACCGGCAGCAGATGACGGAGGAGGGCACAGACCCACATTCCCAACAGGCACGCCTGCCGGTCACAGTCGTGAAGGATAATGTCTATGTGATCAGGCGGTATGGCAACCGTCTGATATCCTTCCGGTCCAACAACAAACTGGAGACGGCTCCCCAACGCCTGCAGGCCGATGACGTGTTGAGTCAGCGCGTGAGCCAGAGCAGACTCTCCACCGACACCTATGCCTCGGGTGCCTTCAAGTTGGGCGGATTCACCCTGTCGGCCAAAGCGGGGGCCACTGCCGCGACACGCAAGCTGCAATCCTCAGCGGCTCCCGTCGCCGGTACGGAGGACATCAGCTTTGCCAACGACACGCGCTTCTCATTTGTCCGGCTGTATGCTGATCCGTCGCTGGAGTTCCGCAACACCGAGGTCAGTATCCAACTCGGCGCGCCGGTGAGCCTGCAGACGAGCCTTTACGCCCATGCCGGCAGCAATACGCAGGTATATGTGTCACCGTCGTTGCAGCTCAGATGGTTTGTCACAACGAGATACGAGACATCATTGAGGGCCGAGATAAAGAAGGAGGACATGGACTATAACCACTTCTTCAGCGGGGCGATATGGCAGGACTACAGATACATCACATTAGGATATGAGGGCTATCGGCTGGCCGGCGTGAGAACTGTCGCATGGGGCAACCGTTATAACGATGCGTTGCACAGCATACACCTTTTCGCCACGCTGGGCTACAGTCACAGCACGCATCCTTATACGTCGGCATATCAATATGTAGGTGACTTTATCCTGCGCTCATTCTCCAGCCATGAGACGGAGGCGGACAGCTGGACAGGAAATGTCCTGCTACAGAAAGGACTGCCCATAGCCGACATGAAGCTCACGTTGCAGACGAACTATGTATGGAACAAATATCAGATCGTGCACGATGCGATGACCATGCCTGCCACGAGCCGGCAGTGGACGACCAACGCGTCCGTGAGCGTGTCGCCATGGAAGGATGCCACGGTCCGCTATACACTGATGCATCGACTCAACGGCATCGAGGTGAGGCAGCTGTCAAACAAGTCGACGGTCAGCAACTGGGCGAACATACTTAATCTCACGGCTCCCATAACAGATAGGTGGCAGCTGCTCGCGTCGTGCGAGTATGACGACAACCGCCTGTCTTCCAACTATCACAAAGACAGCTTCTTCACCGACATCAAGGTGAGATACATCAGCAAGCATCTCGAATTGTCGCTCAGCGCCAATAATGTGTTCAACTCGCGTACCTATACCGCCAACGTAAGCAATGACCTTTATCTGCTGACAACAGAGAATCGTATAAGAGGGCGCGCGATATTGCTCGGTGTCGTCATCAAGCCATAGCCGGTGACGGCGCCCCCACGTGCGGGGCGCCTGACACTGACGTATGGTTTTCCTGCGGGGCGATGGGTAAGACGGGGTAGTGAGGCACTGTGAAACGTCCCTACAATTCAGACAATGCGAATGATTGCCGAGTGAATACGAAGTAAGCTGGTTGCCAACGTCTCGGACGTATTAACAGGACATGCCATCCGAAGGACTTTGATGTCGTGCTTGCAATCTGTTGGAGATTAACGTATGATAAGATCTGTGAAGCAAAATAAAGTAAATTCTTTGGCCGTATTTCTATTTTTTTTTACTTTTGTATATGCAAAAAGATATAAAGCAGGAAGAACTGTAGATATTATATGCAGTCCATTCGGCTGCCACTTGTCAGCTGTAGGAAGATGATCTGTCAGAAAACAGGTTCCCCAAGGCGATGGTATGACGGTAAAAGAGAACTGTATTATATAACTTATAAAATCAGGAGACTATGAGGTTAAGACGACATTTTGCAATGCTTGTATTACTGATGATAGGTGTATTGTGCTATTCACAAAATAACCGGTATATCTTGTCAGGGCATATCATTGACAGCGACGGAGGAGGTCTGCCTGGTGCGAACGTTGCCATTACAAACGATTCAGCCGACACGGTAATGCGCGCTTCCAGCGATGCAGAAGGAAACTTCTCATTACAAAGGGTGCCGGAGGGTAAATACCATGTGACAATAACCTATCTTGGCTTTGATGATTATTCAAAAGACGTGTATATAGGTAGTAACGTGTCGCTCGGCAAGATAAAGCTGCAGGAATCGTCACGCATGCTTAACGAGGTGACGGTCATGGGACGCTTTACCGACGTAAAGCCATCGGGTGAAACGGTAGTACGGGTGGCGGGCAATCCCTTGGCAAAGGGACAGTCTTTCATCAACTTCCTGCGAAACGTCCGCAACCTTGACGTCACAGACAAGAGCATTAAGGTGCAGGGCAGAGACAACACCCTGTTCTACATAGACGACAAGGAGGCGTCCTTCGAACAGCTGAAAGCCTTGTCGCCTTCCATGATTTCCCGCGTTGAGATTGTTCCGCATGCTGACGCGGCCTATGGCGTCAACGCTACGGGCGGCGTGGTAAAGGTCTACCTGCGTGAGGAGGGCGGCCTGCTCGGCTCCCTGTCGTTCTACGGCGAGGCGGACAAGTACGGATATGTTGACGGCAGCCCGATGGTGAACTTGCTCTATTCGAAGGGAAAGTTTACCGTCAGTAACATGCTGCGGGGCATGCCATACAGCCATTATGTAAGCAAGAACGATCAGGACAACGGCGAGGGCCAGGCGCACACCGTCACTGACGGATTGAACAGGGGAAGGCTCTTCGCCGATGATCTGTCGTTAAGGTACGCGTTCAACAAGACGGACAGGATAGACGTCTACGGTTCTGTCAACCTGTTGAAGGAGAAGTCGACTACCAACAGTACGACAGGGACTGACAACCTACTGCTCGGCAACAACTTAAGATCGAACAGCTACAGCGCCGGCATCCAACTGCGCAAGGGCTTCGGTGGAAACGGAAGCTATCTGCAGCTGATATCGGAATACAGCAAGAACAAGGACAATAATGACGCGGACTATACCTATAACGGTGAGGCGGACCCGGCAGGCCTGCGCACAGACATGGACAACTTCAACATCCGCCCCCGCCTGTATTGGAACTTTAAGGAGAACATGACCCTGAGCGCGGGGCTCGGATTTTACTACCTCATTGACCGCCACAAGGATGACGGGACACAGAAATTCAACTATATAGCGGACGGCGATTACCATTCCTTAGGCCGCGACTACGACGCATGGGTGCAATATTCCGCAAGGCTGAGTGACAGGCTGTTCATACGTGCAGGGCTGAGCTATCATGGAACGGAGAGTGTCTACAAAAACTTTCTTGACCCGTCAAGCAACACAAGCATTTATGAGGACGGCATATACCCGACGCTGTTCGGCCAGTGGACATTCAACCAGAAAAAGCTTCATTATATAGCCCTCGGACTGAGGCACTATTATTCTCTTCCCAACTATAATTACCGCATTCCGACGATGATATGGCAGGGTGAGAACCTGTACAGCATAGGAAACCCCGATCTGAGGAAAGAGAACTATGACGACATAGAGATCTTCTATTCTCTGAACAAGGCCTGGTCGGTATCCTACGATTTCAATTACGGCGACAACATGGTGAACGTGATCATGCGGCGCGATGCCGGCCGTGAGGGCGTATTTTATACAAGCCCGGAAAATACGGGCAACAGGCAACGGCACACCGTCATGGTGGGTTATGCCGACAGAATTACGAAGTTCTGGTACACGAATACGAAGGTCTACGGCGTCTATGTCAACGAGAACGCCGGGCAGAACGGATACGACTGTGCGCTGGCACGTTTCAACAGCTATAACGACTTCAGCGTATGCGATAATTTTGGAATTACCCTCAACCTGTATGCCGCGACAAGAAGCAAGAACGCAAGTTACATCTCGAACGCGAGGTACAGTGTGGACGCCGGTGCCCGTCTCTCGCTTTTCAAAGGGAAGGCGGACGTCAGTCTGGTGTGGGCGAACATGCTGTACAACCGCGGCAGCATAAAAGTGGAAGGAAACGACTTTACCTACATGCGGCGTGACTTAAGCCCCGACTCCCGTGTGCAGCTGTCGGTGTCATGGAACTTCAGTGCGGGCAGTAAAATAAAGAATGAGAACTTGCCGACAGTCAGTGGAAGCTCAAGGGAGACACCTACCTTTTGACGGGTACATAGACGGCGTGTAGTCAGTTGTCGGCATGCCGTGTTGTCTGCGGTTTGCGAAACGTCCCGCAAACCGCAGATTTGTATTTGTGACATCCTGCGCAGTATCCTCACTGGCCACATTCCCGCTTCCTGCCACTTTCGCACAGACCGGAGAACGACGAATATGAGGAAAAGGGGGATTCGTATGTTCCCGCATGGTTCCGCGGTCCGCCGAGCGGTGAACCGCTTTTTATACGGGAAGCCTACGCTTGCCATGTCATGGACAATGGATATGTGAAATCTGATTCCTTGTACAAGCATTTCCATCTTAACCTGGTCTTCTTTCTGACAAGGACCCAAGACAAATATGTCGGATCCGAGTCTTCATCCTATCTCAAATTCCATCGGGCAAGTCCTCTTCCAAAAAGGACGGCATCAGAGATATATTTTAATAAACCGACCTCACAACTAATGTTTCGGAGCATGATGGCACAATACAGCTTGCGCCATGGTAATATTTCTCCGGATCGTAGTGGTAAAGCATTAATAATGTTGAAATTTAATAGTAGATGTTTGGAAATATGAATAATTCTTTTATATTTGTAGGCGAAAACCATTAACTATAAACCGGTTGGATAATTTTGACGCAGATTCTGAAAAGCAAAAGAGTAGAAAAAATCTAAAATTAAAAACAAATGAAAAGTAATATACAACATAGCAAACAGCAGAACGCAAAAACGATAGTCCACTATACGATCTATGGCATTGGCTTGTTCTTGTGCTTTTCGCTCATTGATCTCATACAATATGAAGTTCCCGATTGGTTGGAAAATGCCGTAAAGACATTGGCGACTATTATTGTGCTTCTTATATGCAGTGGCTTATGGAGGATCTACAACAAGACTAACTCATAGGCCCGTCTTTCCAAGGTAACAAGAAAGAAAACGGAGGGTGCGTCAAAAGTGATTAACACATCCCCCTCGACTTCCTATTTGCGGTTATTGTATAAAGTACGTTCAAGAAATAACAAGTCTTATTTTTGAGGCTCATCCGTTAAATGCGTAGTTGTTGGGAGCAACAGGCGATGAAATGTCATTCAAATCTATGTCACCATCATGCGGACGCGCCACGTGAAGCGTGCCTGCATCCGGCGCTCTCCGTCCGGCTTATAAATAGAGGCACACCTTGACCATGAACTCTCTGGGCCGCAGATGCGTCACGCTGTAGATCTGCTGCAGCTCCGTCATGTCCCTTCTTCTATACTCTGTCGTGCCGAAGATGTTGTTGCAGCTGATCCCTATCTCATAACTCTTTTCCCGATAGGAGAGGGTCAGGTCGGAATAGAAGTTGGTGTTGACGCTTTTGTCATTGCTGTGGTACAGCTCGTTGAGCCACTGCAGTTGCCATTTCCCCGGCATGAAGAAGAGCGAGAGCGAATGGTCGAAATAGGCCAGCGTGGACGAGGAGTAGGGCAGGCGCTGCTTGTAATGGTTGAAGTGCGACTGCTCCTCGATGGAGAAGAAGTCGATGGGATGGAAGGCTACCTCAATGCCGGCCGACACACTGTTGAGGTGGCAATCCTCGACGGCCTGGTCGTAGATCATCTGGTAGTCGCTGATTCTATAGTTCGCCGTGAGGGCTATGGAGCACAGTCCCCATCCCAGCGCCTTGGTGATCCGTCCGTTGAATTTCCATACATTGCTGTTGCCGGTCTCGTCCGATTGTATGCGCTTGTAGTAGCCGTCGGTATAGGAGCCGCAGTAGAGGGGCACGTGGTTCATGCCATTGTAATTGATGCCCACGATGGCGGTGAATCCGTGGATGGCGTTGGTGTAGGTCCATGAATTGTTGATGGTGTGTATGCGGTTCTCGTCCAGTACGCCGCGTCCCTGCATGAGGGTGATATAGTTGAGATAGATCGGGGAGGCCGACAGGTAGTCGATGGTGTAGGGCGTCCATACGTAGGCATAGGAGAGTGAGGTCTTCAGGAAGCTGGTCAGCGCATAGTTCATCGACAGGCTCGGCTCGGCAATAAAGTTCCACGCATGCCGGCTGTCGTATTGCCGGTAGCGCGCACTTAGCTTCACGGCCAGACTGGCATGGAGGGACGTGTTCGAATACGTCATCGACGGCATGAAGTAGAGGGTGTACTGTCTGTAGACATTGGTCGTATCGACAGAGTTGTTGGACAGGGCGAGATGCTGGTCGGAGATGTCGGCTCCCATGCGGTAGGTGAGATAATATCCGGCCAGCTGATGACGGAAATAGGCGGAGGTGTTCCATCGCAGGGAATGAAGTCCAAGGCTTTCACTGCCTCCGTCGTGCAGGAGCAGCGTGCCGGGAGAGTAGTTGTACGACAGTTGTGAGGTGAGCGACAGGCTCTGCTTGTTCTGCAGGGTCCGTATCATTTCAAAGCGGTCGGTGATGTATCTTTTTCGCGGCTCCACATTTTGAAGCACTTCCTTTCCGTTCAGGGTCGTCGTGGCGTGCGAGTAGTTGAAGTCCAGGTAGCCTTTTAGCTTGTTGTCTAAGTAGTACGCATCCTTGTTCACCTTGTACTCCGTTTCCAGCTTCAGCTCGCTCCTGTTTACAAGAGCCTGCGCATCTTCTGTTATCACGGCGTTGCCGTCGTTGACATCCATCAGGGTCGTGACGCTCTGTTGCTGCTGGTGGTCGCGGTCGAAAAATCCGCTGGCCTGCAGCCGCAGGTCATTCCCCGCCTTCGTCTTGAACAGCCAGTTGGTGGCGAAGACTCTGGAGTCATTGAACTTATATCGCTCCTCATTGATGGACGGTGCGGTCAATTGGATGTTTGACAAGATATCCTGATCTTCGGTCATGTCCGTCTTGGAGGCAGCCAGGTCTCTTATCTCGTGCTCAATGTCCTTTCCGGTGTTGTTCGACTTGTACATCGTGACGCTCTGCATGTGGCGCGAGAAGAACATGGCCATAAGGCGCTCGTTCCTCGTCCATTGGGCCTTGCCCTGTGCCGAGTGCCCCGCGCCCACATCCACGATGCCCTGCCATACATTCCTGGCATCGTCATTCAGAACGATGTTCAGGGCGGCCTGGTCGCTGAAGTTCACATTTCTGAGCGATTTTATAGGCTGGTGATTCTGCAGCACCTGTACTTTGGCCACTTTGTTGGCATTGAGATTCTCGCTCACCTGTGAGTATTTGTTGCCCATCAGATCCATGCCTTCCACATAGAATTTGTTGATCGCTTTTCCCTGGAAAGATATGGATCCGTCGCCTGCCACCTCCAGTCCCGGCATCTTCTTGATGACATCCGCGATGCTGCGGTCCTGCTTCTGCTTGAAGGCTGCGACATTATATGTTAAGGTGTCGCCGTTTTGTGTTATTTTATCAGGTCGCACCTGTACCTCTTTCAGTGTGTACTTATCTTCTTCCATCCTGATCTTGCTGTCGTTCCGATAGTCTTTCAGTACGCATTTGAAGGTCTTGTAGCCTATGGAGGAGATCTCCAGTGTCTTGCCGTCCTGCGGGCCGGCGGACGTCAGACGGAATTGGCCGGTCTCTTCGGTGTGTGAGAAGGCCACAGGCTTCCCCTTGGCATCTTTGATGATGACGGATGCCATGTCGATGGGGACATTATGCCTGTCGGTAACTGTTCCGCGTAGCTCTTGTCCTTTCGCATTGAGCGCGAAGGCTAATATGATCATGATGATAGATAACCACTTATTCCTGTTCATCTCTTCTGTTTGTGTATATACGTCACTTCTTTACAGGATACTCTATGAGTACGGCGCGTCTCGGCTTTTCTATGGTCTCGTGGCCGTATTTGTCAAACCTCTTTGCTTTGATGCCCCAAAGGTATTCTTCCAATACAAGATCGCCCTTGGCCTTGATCTCCTGCAGCTTACACTTTGAGTTGACGTCGCACTTACGGTATTTTAGGTTTCTGATGGCCATGGGCCTGCGATTGCCTTCCGCAATCTTTATGCAGTCGAACACGAAGTTGCCGGTGGAGTCGCGTGCGTAGAGGATGAGCCCGGGCAGTCCGCACAGCTTCCAGGGGCCGTCGCTTACGGGAATGTCCGTCGTGTAGTAGGCGGTCCATGTCCTTCCCCTGTACTCCGTCCGTGCGGCATAGCAGGTGTGTCCGGCAATGACGGTGTCCCTGTCCAAAAGGGTCCAGGCAAACTCGGGCATGGCCTCGTCGTAGCGGAATTCATCGAGGAGAAACATGGTGTAGGTCAGCTGTCCCCGGACGGGATAGTTCTTGAACACATTGCAGTAGAAAAAGTTGCGTGAAAGTCCCATTTTTACTATGACGTCATGGACTTCGTACGCATTATACCCCTTTTGTGACAAACTATCTTCGATATCATATCTGTATTCACCATCCCTGCTGTAGAAGTGTGACTGTGTGTCTGCTATGTCGAGAACGCAGAAGTCCTTGCGGGGCACCTTGTCTTCCTGAAATCTACGGTAGGTCATCTCGTATGTCAGCGAGAGCCGGCTCTCGGCCAGAAGGCAGGAAGGGAGGGTCAGCAAGCCCGACAGGAGGATCAGAATCAGCTTATGCGTTAAGATCATATATCTTGAATATTTAAAATTCCGGAGAGTTTGACAACTCTCCGGAGCCTTGTTAGTTTCTATTTGGAAGCCCTGTCATGGTCTCTATATATTTGCTCAATCTCATCAGCCGATAAATTCCCCTCATGGATCTCAAAACTTCCATCCTCAAAGATGACGACAGTATATGCAACCGGTTCTTTTGTCTCGGCATGACTTATAGTTGGGATAGCCGATAAACATAAAGACATTACTAAAGTTACGAACAATTTTTTCATTGTAAATTTCTTTTAGTTATAACTACTCTATCAGCTTTTCGTCTTCTGCTCCTTTCTTCTGAATGGCCAGCCTGCTGGTTTTTGTACACAAATCAGTAGTCACATTGATGTCCAATGTGGATTAATTCTTAAGAATTATTACAAAGATAATAATTTTAGAAACAAGTTATTATATTTTTTACGATTTGTTACCATATTTAAACTCAGTTAACGGAAGTGAAAAGGCACACCTCTTTATATAACCTATTATCCTTATGTAACCGGCTTGCTGTATGTCGTTGTGCTGTCCATGGGCTACCGGTCGTCGGCATGGAAGTTGTCGTGGAGAGGCCTGCCCATGCGATGGCCATTTTTCAGAGCTGTTGAGAGGGATAGTTTTGGCACTGTCAGTTCAAGTTGCAGAAATCCGTTGTGATGAAATCAATTTGTCGTGAGAATTATTTTACATCTTTCGTTAAGCATCCCCATCATTTTATCGACTTGTCGGATGTCTTCCGTCCTGTTGCCGTCCTTCAGCTGCCTTGTCTCAACGTGCCCTGCCGTGCCGCCGGCAAAGGGTGGCCGGCTGTCA
>ERZ779913.254-NODE-254-length-24780-cov-3.19737_pt1 | contig 24780 bp, 28 predicted proteins | sample MGYA00511547_ERZ779913 | MGnify/ENA primary metagenome ERZ779913 (study PRJEB29588, sample SAMEA2149539) | human gut metagenome | biome: human gut; feature: human-associated habitat; material: faeces | place: Denmark | collected 2008/2010 ...
ATTTTTGAAAAACTTAAATTTGTCATATTATACTTTTGTTTAACCCCCCCCCAATCTAAAAGAATGAGGAGGGAAAATTAATTATTCTACTTCCATCCAAAACATATCAAGTTTGCCATCTTCTCCAACCTGGATAGCAGAACCTGTTGATACTAATTTGGATACATTTACAGCTAAACCTCTAGAAGTACCTGTACCTGTAACAGTAATAGTCTCATCAGGACTTGTTAATGATGTAATACCTCCTGAAACGGCAGTCTTGATACTATCACTAAGAGCCTGCATACCAGCAGCAACGGTTTGATCCGCACCAATTTCTACACCACCAGTAATTGCCGTTCCTACTTTAATTTTAGATCCAGTAATGCTAGATATATGTGCTCGAAGACCTTTAGCAGATTTTGTTAATAACTGTCCACTTACTTCTTCAATTTTAACATCAATAACATTCTCTTCTGTAATTGAAACCGCATCACCAGGAGTTAATTCGTCTTGCTTACCTCCAACAGATGCTTGTAAAGATTCAATATCAGACTTATTAGTTCTGATTTGATTTAAATCAGTATCAGAAATTAAACCTGATCCCTCAACTTTATCAACCTTGTTATTGAGCTGATTAGTAACTGTAGTAATCTGTCCTTCTAAAGCTGTATCTGCAGCCTCTAGTTCTGTCTTTGCTGTAGAAATTGCATCATCTACTTGTGTCTTCGTATAATATCCTGAAAGATCTACTGTGCCTCCCAGAGGATCCCATTGAGTTCCATCCCAAGCATAGTTAGTTCCAGCAGGAGTAGTTCCATGAGCAGCTACTACGTTCCAAACGTCACCTTTCTTATTATCCTCTGAAGGAAGATCTTCGTAAGTATCTTTAGTACCTTTATAATCAAGAGCTGCTGCCACAGAAGCTCTCAAATCATCTACAAGAGTCTTTAAGGCTTTACCCTGAGCCGCAGAGAGAGCAGCATCAGTTCTATCGCTTTCAAGTGTATTAATAATTTCTATAACTGCACCTACTGCAAGAGGTTCCCAAACTCGGTTAGAACCATCAGCATCAAAGCTTTTTAGTACATAAAGAGTTTTATTCTCTTTTACATATACTATAAGACCTTCTACTAGCTGAATAGTAGGCATTGCATCACGATCCGATACTGTAGCCTGAATCGTTCTATTATCTAATGGTAGATTCGCACCTAAGTCAAAACCTGAACCTACCGAAATACCTTTACCAAAAAATTCTGCCATAATTAGTTAAAGTTTACATAGTAAGTACTAGGTTGCGTCATCTTACCAGATAAGTATACTGTGTAATCAACAGCTTGACCATCTAAACCAGTAACTGAAACTGTACTAGTTGCATACGAACTAGTTACATCAAAGTTGTTACTGTCTTTAATATTTGAAACTGTCCATCCTGCTGGAGCTGCAAAACAGATGTATTGTTCAGAAATAGGACCAGAAACTTTAATAGTTTTCTTTGCAGAAACTGTTTTAGTCATTCCTTTAATAACCTCTTCTGTAATTGCATTTGTAGAAACTAAACCTGAATAAGCTGCACGATAACCTGTTACAGTTGTTTTTCCAGAATCTACACTTCCAGCAGCAAGTGGAGTTTGATAATTGTTTCCTTTTGAATCTTTAGGTTGAGGACCTTCTGCATAAGCTGCACGATAGTAGTAATCCATTGCACCAGCTACTACTTTCTCTGGAAGAGATTCTACTTTACTCGAACCATATAGAATCTTAGAAGCTTCCATATCCTGTGCGCCTGCTCTGTTGTTTTGTTTCTTTCCTGCTAGAGTAATCGCACCTGCATTAAAACTTACGTTAAAGTTTGCTGTAGTAGGAGCATTTGCTCCGATCTCTTGAATGTTAGAATAACCTTTTAAAGAAATACTTGCGGTAGGAGCTGTAAATGTAGGGTTAACAGTTGGGAAAATAAGAGTATCAAAGATTTCATCATAACTCTTACCTGTAAGTTGTGCTACAGTTGTACCTACGGCAATACCTCCAAGTTTCTCTACGGTTGCTACTGTAGGATCTAATGAAGACTCATAAGAACCACTTGCTGTAGGATCTAAACTATCAAGTTTAGCTTTATCCTCTTTTGACATTAAACCATCGACTAAAGAACTTGCTTTTGCAAAGTCTAAATTCGAAGTGGTTGAATCTGTGTATGTAATCACAATGCCGTTAGCATTCTCATTTAAGGTTACATTAGCTACTTTCTTGCTAGAATCACCTCCATACTCGAAGCCATTCAGCATAATTTTATGAGTATCTGTTGTAAAGAAAATGCCATCAGCATGAGTTACAGCATTATAAGCGGAACTAAGTCCTCTATAAAATTTTATAACACTTGCCATTGTTTAATATTTAATTAGTAACATCATTTCACATCATAGACGATGTATCTTCAATCAATTCCTCTAATTCTTGCTTTATAGTATTTACTTCAGCTTTGGTATAGTAGTTAGATAAATCTACAGTTATAGTACCATTACCTCATTTTTCCCAAACATATGTGTCAAGCATGGTATCATTAAGTTTAACTACTATATATTCATCATATAAATTATTAACCTCAGTTTGGGAAGCAGGGACTAACCAAATTATGTTTTGTTTTTCTTTTGTAGGTTCTCCAAGTTCTTCAAAATTATCAACAGGTTTAATTGAAAATCCTGAAGCATTGGTTAAATTAGCAAAAGCTTTGGCAAATTCAGATTGATCTAAAGCAGTTCCTCCAGCTTCTTTATATGCATGATATACAGCATTTAAATGATCGAAATCAGCTTTATTTTTGGTATCAACCCAAATCATTTGTTCAGCATTCTTGTAGGCTTCTTGAATGTCTGCATCATCTAAATGAGAATTTCTAAAAGTGACAGGATCTTCTGGACCAACATGCACAGCATGTTCTCCAGTAAATCCTCTAGGTATATAAAAATCCCAAATAGGATCTTTAATTGTACCTACATTTTCAATTTTAGGATCTTCCCCTGGTTGTAGCATTTCTACCTTACCAGCGGTAAGAGTAGTGGCTGCTTTGCCTTTAGTAATTATAGTTGATGGGATTCAGCGATCATATATGATATTTCCGTTCTCATCTTTAATTGGATTTCCATTTTCATCTGGTGTTCATGTATAATGCCCAGATGAAAGCGTTACCTTAAGATGAGCATCATCGGTAATATCTACATCATCAATACTGACTCCTCGTAGATAGTCCATATAACAAAGAACTGTCCATTGACTAGGTAGTTCTCCATCATATCCTCATTTAATTGTATCATCTGTAAAATCTCGATACAATTTTAATTGTTTACCTTTAGGGCCTTGTTCCCCAGTGTCACCTTTGTCACCTTTGTCACCTTTAATGCCCTGAACTCCTTGTTGACCTCTAGGAATAGTAAATCTGAAAGCAGCTTCAGAAGCGGTTCCAACATTTATGATAGAAGCTTGAGAACCAGGATCTCCAGTAATAACAGAATCTACTCTGATAGTTGCCGCAGTTCCAGCAGGTCCTCTATCACCTCGATCTCCCTTATCACCTTTATTTCCTTTTTCTCCTTGAATTCCTTGAACTCCTTTATCACCTTTATCACCTTTATCGCCCTTTTCACCTTTCTCACCCTGAAATCCACGGATGCCTTGGTCTCCTTTATCCCCTTTATCACCTTTATTTCCTTGGTCTCCTTTATCCCCTTTATCACCTTTATCACCTTTCTCTCCTTTTACATACATGGGAGGAATAGTTTGAGAGGGGGCTTCTTCTAAGACCCAAGTAATAAATCCAGTAGACTCATTGTACTCAGGCACGTACACCTGGCCATTTTCACCAGTTGCACCAGTAGTACCCGAAAATACAAATTCCCAGAAGGGTGAGTCTACACCAGTTGGTTTAGTAGAATCCTCAGGATCATTATAAAGTAGTTTTGGCTCAGATAGACTACTAGACAAGTGACTCTTATGGCAAGCTAATAAAGTTCCTCTATAAGCTACAAAATCTTGGATATAACTATCATTATAATAGTTAATTCCTGGTGCTCATCCTTGAGCAAAGTTAAAAGATTTTCCCTTATAAAAGTCCCTTGAATTAGATACTCCATAATATTCTCTTGAATTCTGAAGGTCAATATCTGGTTGTATATTGATTTTTTTCATAGTTTATATAACTTCAATAACTTTTTGTAAAATTACATTTTTAGTCGAAGAAAACAGCCATCCTTTATATTCTTTACCAGCAGTTACTACTACAGGATTATTTACTAATATTTCATAGTTTGCAGATCAAGTAGCAGGTTTTCCAGGAATTACGGCATTAGGCAATAATCAGATTTTTAAAGTTACACTTTGTCTTGGTAATACCACTACATAGCTATAAGACTCTAACATGTCAAAGCCTGGTCGGTAAAATCCTACAGAATCAAATAGTAATGGAATATTGCCGTTATTAAATATATCAATTGTATATTTTGATTCAGAACTCATATTATCAAATACAGACGCATCAATATTTAATAGTTGTACTTTTGATTTTGTAATACTGGATTCATTCATATAAACGGTAATATTCTTTAACCCAGTAAGAGTAACTGTCTGAGTAGTAGAGCTATATGATAAATCCAATACCTCCTCATCTGAACTACTCATATTACCGTTTACAGAAATATTTTTCGCATAAATGTTTCCATCAGTTTCAAATGAAATATTTCCTCCAGCAAGATACCCAGCCCCTGTTCCAAAATTAAACAACATATTAGGAATAAATGTTCTAACTCCTGGTTTTGTAGGATCAGTACTTTCAATTGGAGTTCCTATAGAATCTTTATTGAAATTTTCATAATGGGTAGAAACATCTCCATTCTCATCTACTCCCTGCTGACTAAACATATATACATCATTAAATACAGCAGAGCCAATTAATCCGTTTCCAATAATTCCAACTTTAGTATATAGTGCTTCAAATGCTTCTAACTTAACCCAACTACTACTAGTATCGGTACTTGGGGATTCATTACTATGTAATGTTCCTTGCCATGTTCCCACTATATTTAATACATAATAGTTAGCATCATTAGAATCATATACATAAGGAGTTTTATCTACAGTTCCTTGATATACTGTATTAACATTATAAATACCTTCAGGATAAATTATTTGTCCTTTAGAACCGTTCTCTCCATTTAACCCATTAGTTCCACTTAATTTAGTGGGAGTACTCCAGCTACCTTCAATTGTGCCAACTTTATCAGTATTACTTGTATAATTTACTCTGGCTTGAATAAACCAAATATAAGGAGTCTCTTCAGTAGGAGTTGGAACTGCTAAATTCCAACCTGTTGGTTGTCTTGTTGTTCCAGGAGTACTTGTTCCTTCATAAGTTGTTGTAGTTCCCAAACAGTAACGAACTTCGATACCAATTCCAGGTAAACCATCAACTCCGTCTTTACCTGCAGGACCAGGATCACCAGTAACTCCAGGTTCTCCTTTTATTTTAGTTCATTTATAGTCAGAAGGATCATCACTATCGTTTATATTATAATCTACATAAATTCCAATTCAAGAACCTGGATCTTCTCCATTATTGTCTGTGAAAGTTGTGCCTCCATCATTAGAGTATTTAATATGTAGATAACTTGTTTTTCCGTCTTCTCCATTAGTACCTGGAATTCCTTGTTCCCCCTTTTCTCCTTGGATTCCCTCAAATCTTGCTCAAGTATAGTCAGAGGGATCTGTACTATCTGCTTGAATAAAATCTACATAAGTTCCAATATATGTACTTGGAGTTTCAGTCATTTGACTTGAAGAAGTAGGATTTGCAACAGCAGAATATTTAATATGGAAATATGTAGTTTTCCCATCTTCTCCTGGAGTTCCAGGAATTCCATCTGTACCATTAGTTCCATTTTCTCCACTTATAACAACTGGAGTAGTTCAGTTTGTATTTAAAGTATCATCAGGATTAATAGTTGCTGCAGTCATCCAAAGATATCCATCTTTAGATTTTTTAGGAGGAACTACAGATCATCCTGAAGGAGTTCTTACTGTTGCATTTAATGTAGGAGGATTTGAATTACTTGTATTTACAGCAAATCTAAATTCTGTAAATTTACCATCTTGAGCTTGGCCATCTCTACCATTAACTGGTATCACTTCTGACCATTCAGTTACAAGTCCTGTTTCTCCATTAACTGTTCCAATGCATTGCCACCAGCTTCCACTAGTTGTGGGATAATCTTCCCATCCAGATGGACTAGGACTATTTCCTGTGGGTTTTGATGGTTTACTATCACTTAATTTATAAACATAAGTTTTCCAACTTGGTATTATTGCATCCTGTCCTTTTTCTCCTGTCATTTGAACAGGATCTGACCATTCTCCAATAAGAGTAGAATCTCTAAAAGATGCAGTAATTGACCATATAATTTCAGAAGATGTGTGGATTGGAACTGTTGTACTTCATGCAGATCCAGGATTTGTGTTAGTTTTATTTACAACAGGAGGAGTGTTAACACTACTACTTTTTGCATACATTAACTTAATACTTAATCCATCTTGGCCATTGGAACCATCTGTTCCATTTTGTCCGTTTGTCCCATCCTTACCATCTTGACCGTCTTTTCCATCAGCTCCTTTAGGTAATCCAAAACTAAATTTAAACACATCTCCTTCTAAAACTACATTAGCATTAGCTTGAGTTGTTGAAGAAACACTTGCTACTTCTGCATCAAAATTAGGGATTTCTCCGCTACCTCCAGAAATAGTTTTTCATTCTGTATCATAATCTGTATTAGACTTTTTTACTAAAGCTTGTCCAGTAGTACCTCCTGGAATAATACCCGCTCCAGGATCCCCCGTATCACCTTTAGGACCAGTAACTGAATCACCTTTGTCACCCTTATCACCTTTATCCCCCTTTGGACCTATTGGGCCTTGTTCCCCAGGGTCTCCTTTAGGACCAGTGTCTCCTTTGTCACCTTTTAACCCTTTGCCATTTGTTCCCATGACAAATTTCCAAAAGATGTTAGGATAAATACCAACAATAATATCGTTTTCAATTATAGGTACAGGCTCATTGGATTCTGATGAAATATGACTTCGTGTACAATACAATAAGCACCCTTCATATGATACAAAATCAATAATGTTTTCATCATTGAAATATCGTGTATTAAGGTCCCATGTAGACATCTTAAAAGAAGTTCCTGTATAAAAATCACGAGAACTTCTTAATTTATAGTATTCATCTGAAAGTGCCTTCTCCATAAAAAGATCCATATTATATTTCTTCATAGTATTGTATTACTTTAATTATTTCATCACTAGAAGGATTCCCATTCTCGATATAATCAATGGCATTAACTAATTCATTCATTGTAAATAATGTTTTAGCATTAAATTCATAGCCAATGTTTAAATTTAACAATTCATTCGAGAATAACCTATATAGTGTATTATATAGAATTTCCACAGCCGCAATCGTTATTAGAATTATTTAATAAATCTCCGCATAATGAATCACAAGAAGACATACTATCTAACACCCTCTGAGCCTCAGTTAGATTCCCTATATCCTTTAAATAGTCAAAAACATACATTGCACTTAAAAGAAAATCCCTTCTATTTCTCAGAGTATTGTCTGTGTCGCATTTATCATAACTACAATGTTTGCAGTTAATAAGTAATAATTGCCGTTGTAAATATACTAAACATCTTTGCAATTTACAAACACTGAATATCTTTTTTACAGGGCAATAGAAAGTTTGTGATGCGCCATTATTGTGAACTATTTTGTATGCATCTATATAGTTATCAAGTACAATACTATTTTTTATCACCTCTTCATATGAATGCTCATCATCATCTTCAAACTTGCATTTATATAAAGTTTTTCCATCAAAAAATAGTTCATTACTAAGGTTATTATAGGTAGTTTCTCCTATTTTAAAATAATCTAAAGTAGGAATTACTAATTTATAGTAACAGTAAGTGCCATCTTTATCAAGAATGAATTCAGAGGAAAATCTCGAAAGTAATTGACCTCTCTTAACTACCTCTCTTCTCATTCTGATTGTTTTATCAATTGGAATTTCAGTTTCATTATAACTTAGGAAGTCTAACATGATAAAGTTTATCATGTCATCTCCTAAGCTATAATAATCACTGTTATCAATTGCAATTAATTTACAATCAGGTCTGACAATCGTCTGAATAATTAAACGTTTATCCATTATTCAACTTGTTTTATTTTATCATTATAAGGATTGTTATCGAACATTTGTGCAACTTGAGCTTGCAATTGTTGCTTTTTAACTTCAATAGATTGGTCCTGATAATCTTTATCATTCTTAATCTTTTCATGGTCAAGGGCAACTCTCTGTTGCTCAATTTCAATTTTAGCCTGCTCCATTTGGCTAGCTTGATTTTGTAATTGAGATAATTGAGACTGCATTTCTTTATTTTGTTTCAGTAGCTCTTGTGCCTGCTGTTCTGTTTGTTGTAGTTGCTGCTGAAGTTGCTGAACAATAGATTCCTCTTCTTTCTTCATCTTCATAGACTGCTCAACATAACGTTTAAGTTCAGTCATATTTTTTGCAGCTACAATATTAACAATCATTTCGGGATCAGAATAACCTGCTTTAACTAACTCTGTACTTAAAGCCTTTATAGTTTCTCTATCCTTAAATGTTGCTGTACTATCCTCAATATGGACATCAAAGTCTGTTACAGTATAATGTTCAGGAAGTGCTGAGAATATTTGAGAATATCGATCCCCCAAAATAATAACTCCCTGTAGGCCATTTGGATATACTAATTTAGCAAGATTAAGTAAATCATAGTTTACTTCTTTATAGACAGTATCCATGCAATCAAAATACTGCTTAGTTAAAAGACCAGAAGTTGTAACTCCCAATTTAACATTACTAACAGCATCTCGTTGTTCATATTGTGCAAGCATTTCTGGAAGTACTCCTGTGATAGAGGAGGCTTGCTGTTCAATAGATTGAATGGCTAATTGTATAGCCTGAATACTTTGTGCTTTAACAGTATCATCAAATCCATTGAATATTGTATTTAATGGTTGTCCATCTTGAGAAGAGTCAAGAATTCCAACCCCATTTTTCTTATAAGCTAACCATTTTTGGATTCTCTCTGGCATGCTAACACCAAGAGCAGTTGGAAGGTTAGCTAAGTCTAACCAATCACCCACTGTGCCAGAAGAAGCAATTAAGTTATCCCTATAAAAAAGTAATAGGTCATATTTATCTTGGAGATTCATAGTATTTAGTACTAAACTAAAAGGATCTCCATTATGATCCAAGAAAAACATTCCATTTACAGATAACCTACATTTACTTGGATAGTCAGAAGATCTTACTACATTTTCTACTTCTCCTCTAGTAATGTAAATCTCATTTCCAATTTTAACTCCTTCATGTCTTGTTAAATATCCAGTTTTTTCATCTACTTCAAGCCACTCCACCTCATAAACTGTAATTAAATGAGGATTATAATTTGATAATAGAGCCTCATCTCCTGGCATTGCAGGATATGCTTCAAGGCCTCCTAAAATACCTGGAGTTAAGTCAGGTCTAGGTAATCCATCAGGAGGAATAGCAGAGGTTCTTACTAAATAGGTTGTTGTTCTAACATCCCCCATTTTTGGAGCCTCTTTTAGTTTAGCAACCGCCTCAGTAGTTAATTCACTGCGATATTCATTCAAAATCATTTCTCTTGTCATCATCTTACGAATAACTACTCGTCTAGAATCTGCAAGATAAGGAGAATTTGGATTTCTTTCTATAAATGTATTTAAAGCATTTAAAGCTTCAAAATTAATATTTTCTCCACTTTCAGTAGGTCTTGTTCTGTAATAACAAGTTCCACTAATAAGCAGATCTGTAAATAAGAGTCTCATCTTATTTTTCATATCAATATTCCTTGATTGCTTTAAATAGTGCAATATATTTTGAGCAGCTATTTCATAATCTGAAATAAATGTTCTATCTAAATTATCCTGAATAGTTTTTAGTTCCTTTTCTATAAAAGGATCATTAACAACCTCTTTATTGTCTAATAATATAGAAATTATATTATTTTGTAAATATTGATGTAACTTTTCATATAATGCCTGATCAATCTTTAATTGTTTTTCTCGCATTATATTTGTTACTGTTAACGAGTCCTTACAGGAAATTTTTAAATCTGGTTCTAACTCAAGATACTTTCCAACTAAAACATCAATATGTTTTTTAATTAGTGGAGTGAAATTTACTGCTGTTGGAGTACCTACTCCATAATTAAATTCAAGACTTTTAAATTGATCAGCATCTCGATGACAATGATAGTACTGATAGGCCTTTCTTAACCTAACTTTTTCATATACTAATTCATTAATAGCATCATCTATTAATTGGATTTCTGTCTTGTTCATTCTAGTACAATATAATAAGTATCATCGTTACCAGTATCTACCATCATTCCTTTGTAATACTTAGCACGATCGATTTGTCGTTGTCTTAAATCTCTTAGTAAGTAATCAAGAAAACCATCTTCACTTCCTTGATAAGAAAAATACATTGGAGCTTCATGTTGATTTAAATCCAGCTTTAAAGTATAAGAATCCTCATCATGCAATATATCTAAATTACCAATATATTCAGAGCATAAAGCCTCCCTTATCACATTTCGTATTTTATCTTCTAAATTATTCATCGCCAATAACTCCAAATTGTTTATAACCTTTTGAGTTAATAAATCATCCAAAATCTTTCCATTCTTTTTCTACACTATATGCAGGCTTTGGATTAAAGCCCATTAGTTCCTCATCAGCAATTTCTGCCATACTCATAGCTGCAACAATATCATATTTTCTCTTATTTTCATAAGAATAGTTTAATAGTTGTTCCAGAATCATATCAGAATCTATTGTATAACAATAATCGTTTATATAAGTATTAATAAGTTCCAATCCATGCTTGATAATAGTTTCTGTAGCAGGGACTCCAATCATTTGTGAATTACCTCTCTTAATATCACTTAGACTAGATTTTGGACGCTTCATAAAAAGATTATCTTTTTTCTTACTTTTAAAATATGTTATGATACTAATCTTAGAATGTTCTAGCATAGCCTTACAGTTATACCAAGCTAACAACTTCATAGCAGTATCATAAGCAGTTCTTATATCTCTTGGCCTTTCTTTATAAATCGCAACATACTTAGGCTCTTGAGTTCCATATGCGCGTTTTTTAATTACAATGCAAAAATCAGATACATCTTTCTGTGTAGCTGAATCTTCTGTGCCTTGGTCAATAGAGTCAATTCCTGCAACATATAGATTCTTAAATGGATCTTTTCCCTCTAATTGTGGCTCCTCATAAATTAAAATATTACTATCACTTTTATCAAAAACCTTAACTTTAGATAGATTATCATCTGCAGTTTTATCTCAAATTAATGCCACTCTCCTGGGCTTAATCCCCATTTTATGAATTCTAATTTGAGTAATTCTGTTAGAAAGTTCCACTGAATCAAAAATATTATCACCTTGTCGCAGTAGAGCTTCTTCAGGAGTAAAGCAAAATTCAGAGCAGTACTCAAGAAGAGATTGACCTGATTTTTTTCTTCTTTGATCTTCGTAATATGCCTTAGCCTTAGATATATTTGTAACTCCACGATTATCTGTGAAGTCTGAGCCCAGCATAAACGTATAAGCAGGAATAAAAAATCCTGTAAATTGGACTGTGCCATCAGAGGAATAATTATTCTTATAAGGTAAAATTCCAAAGGCTTCTGGATCATTAAACATTTCTGCCAATCCTGCTAAAGCCGCTCCATGGTCACCTCCTGTACCCCATCCAATCTTAATCCCACGTCTAACACCTCCAATTTCCACTAGTGCAGTTCCTTGTGTCCATGAAGTTCTTGATACAGGATTTGATCCAAATTCTTCAAACATTAATCGATCACAACGATCTCCTCGAACTTTACGAGGATTATCTGCAGGAATACCTTCAATTTCACTAAATCTTCCTGATTCTACACCCTCTTTGTCTAACTTTGATGCACGTTTTTGTTTAATATTATCGATTTTCTGACGTACACGTTTCATACCTCCGTCAGTATTGTTATTTAATCAGTTAAGTTGATACCAGCATTTATCTAGTACAGCATCAACATAAGTTTCAGAATGTGCAGTATACACAGTTCTAAATTTTCTGGTTGTAATAAAAGGCCGTACACCCAAACATGCGCCTATTTCTGAAAAACCCACAGCTCTTGCTTTAAGTGCTACTACATCCTTTTTTAAATATTCACAAATCTCTATATAATGGAAGAATTCGTATTGTTTAGATGTAAAGAAAGGGAAGGACTCCTCTGAACCAGCACCAGCTTTCTTTTTATCGTTAACAATTCCCATTCTATAGAAATTTAAAAAAAAATAGTGATCTCCAGTTATTCTATATTTCCCTACAGTATAACCTTCAACACAACGTTTAATTTGACCTCTCCAAAAATCTACATAAGCTTTTGTGCCCTTTCTAAAAGCTGTGTATTTTCCTGTTCTTTCATAAGTTCTTCCAACCTCCATAAAGGGAGCAGGATCAAAATCTAGACCTTCAGTTTCTGTGATTGGCCTATAACCTGTAACTTCATAACTTAATGTTGGGTCAAAGTATTTAATTTCGTCTTCTAAAATAACATCTCAAAGATTATTTGTCTTCTTATGATATTCATAAGTTCCTTCATAATATTCAGATTCCTCTATATCTTCATTAGATTGATCTGTTTTTTTAAGCAAACTTTTAATAAGTTCCTCTTCAGATCTTTCTGTAAATGATTTTAATCTATCTGTAGGCCTTTGAGGAAGTTCCTCCTTTTTCCTTTTTGATCTTAATTCTGCCATAGTTTCATTAATCATCTAGTCCGAGTTCTACATCTCCTCTATAACGGGTTGGTTTGGCTTCTTGCCCCTTTTTATAAGTGTCCTCTAGTTCCTTTAGATAATCACTCATTTTTCCTATTTGGCCTATACTTTCAAGTGTTTTTTTAGGATCATTTAGATATTTGCCATTACCATCCATATCTGTAAAATCAATATTATCTAGGAAAACTCGCATCTTTTCCAAAGTTCTATATGCTGTTTTAATTAAACTGAGTACTCTGGATGAGTCCTTAATTTCCATATATTTTCTGCAAGCCGCCCTAAAATCTGGATCATTCCACTCTTCCTGAGTTAGTCCACTATCCTGCATTGCAGCTTCATGTCTTTCTTGCTCAATATATTCTAAATAAGGAGACTTAAAGTCTAACATTAGAAAAATATATGTAAACTCCTTTCAAGCTTTTAACCTATGAATACCAGTAGGATCTTTTTTACATTTATTCCTACTGGTATCATAGAGTGTTGCAAATTCCTTAACTAATAATATTTCATACTCATTTAGAGTAATTTCTCCTGTAGAGTTATCATAAAGGAAAATATCAGTCATTTTATTTTTTTAACTTATAGTTATAAACTTTTGAGAGCCTCCCATTCTGATTTTCAAAAGTTTTACCTCCATCTTGAAAGTACTCTGCAAATCTTGATGTAAATCTATCATAGTCCGCCTTTTTCTTAGCTTTCTCCGATTTAGGTCTATATCAGGGTTGAGGTTTGTTAGATGTCTCTGCCCCATTAAAAGTATTTCTATATAAGGTATCTCTTTTATTATTAGTTATTAACCTTTCAGTGCCTCCAACTGTATTTGGCCTTTGTAGAAACTGGAGAATATCACCCTTAGAATTACTGTATTGCGCTGCCCTGTAATTATCACTAAACTTTCGATTAAAATCTAGCTTAGTCATTCCAGGAGGTAATGATGTTCTGCCTTGTACATAATTTAAAGTTTCAACTATCCTTGGAGTACCTCCATTTTGAAATTTACTAACTAAGTAGTTAAGCTTTCCTCCCTTCTTAAACATTCCAGTTTCCTCTGGTTGAATTGCAGCATTTTCAGATTTAAATTCCTGAATAAGTGCTTCTAGTTGCTTTTGTCCTTCTGGAGTTTTAGAAAGCTTATTTAAAGTCATTGCTATCTCTTCTGGAGATTTATTTTGCAGCTCCTTTACACGTGTCGGAATCCATTTTATGAATTCCATTAACTGAGTTTCGTCCATGATGTTTCTTAGTATTTTCTATAATAATTCCTTTCTTTTTTAGTTCCACCCATAGCTTAATACGTTCTTCTATAGTTTCTCCTAAACATTCAGGAATATCCGCTAAATCAACCCATGTCAAAAGATTATTTCCATCCTGCAGTTCAATAAATTCAGCAGAGGTGCAATCTACATGGTCTATATTTCCTAGTCTATTAAAGTATACTTTCATTATTTTACCCTTTCAAGATCTTTAGAAGAAAAAATTTCCTCACAAAGATCACCATTTACATTAAACCATCTGCATTTAATTCCCTTAAAGGAATTCACTGTCTCATCGTTATGTTTATATGACCTTGTCACTTTTTCCACAACATACATCACTGGAATATTACTTAGTTTACGATGTCTAACTCTAACTAAGTCTCCAGGATTGTAAAATATTTTTTCAATTTCACTAATCATTGTCTACAATTCTACATATTACATTTTGTTCACTAATTGCCCAATATCCTCTGCGATCAAAAGGAACTGGAGCGGCACCAACATTCCTTATATAAATATCATCACCTTCTTTGACATATTTACATTCTGGGCCAACTGATACAACATGACAGCAAATAACTCCCATTTCATCTTGCTCCATTTCCCCAGCATCGTTTATATGAAAAGAATCTACATCTAAAAGTAGTCCAGCGTCAGACTTATATTTACGATAAGGGTTTTTATTATACTTTGTAAAAATAACTGTAAATCCTGTTGCTTGAACTTTCTTGTTTTCTGTAGATTTTAATCCTTTATTTGCTTCCATTACTGCAGCAGCTGCAGCTAATTTCTCCATTTCAATTTGATCTTTTAGTTCAGCAGAACTAATTCCAGAAAGATTTTTACTTAATTGTGCTCCATAACCACTCATACCAGTAGCATCATTTCCATTTAAAATTAAATTATTCATAATTTTTACCATTTTCCTATAATACATTTACCGTGAATTAATCTAGTCTTAGCAGATAATCTGCAGGAACAGCCACGGACATAACCATCTTTTTTATATGCTGATGTTTTCCCTTCTTTATTTATATAAAGCTTAGGGTTACATATTGGGCCAACAGGGGTTTCTTTATATAATGGACATTCTTTGCATATTTTCATTCTTTCCTCATATAGCCCCTCATTAGCATTAAACATCTCATTTACATGTCCATCTATAATATCAAATATACTTCCCATATTTAAAATACAATAGGACGATCTCTATCAAGTACAGTCGTCTGTTTTAAAAGCTTCTTATAATGCTTTAACATTCTCTCTACATCATTTTTAAGATAATCTACAGTATATTCTGTAATTTTATCATCGTGATCAATGTGTATTAGCATTAATTTTTTAATATTTAATTCTGGCTTAATTTGCTGAAGTAAATATGCATATGTTGATAATTGCAGCGAATAATGATAAAAATTACAATCCTCTATATTATTTAAAGGGTACTTCATCATTATTCTACTAAACTTATTCTTATCAAAGTAAGAATGTTTCTTAATCTCCTTATTAGTTTTATAGTCTGCAATTATTATATCATTTCCATCTTTAATTAGTAAATCTATTTGTCCAGCAACTCGTAATATTCCATCGGAAGATTTTAAGCTAACTAAAAATTCTGGGTATACTCCTTTTTCTAAATCAAGTTCGTAATATCCTTTTTTACAAGTAAAAACTCCTCCTAAACCAAACTTTTTTAAATCTTGCTTCTCTGAAGTATAATACATCTCTTCAAAATTAGAGTGTATTTTTGTACCTCTTTCACAAGATTTATTTCTCTCATCATCATATCCTTTTTGTATTTCTTTTCTTGTCTTATCAAAGATAATCGGATCAAGATGAAGTTTTTCAATCATATCATCTGTCCACCTCTTTGTAGCTAATAAAGTTTCTTTAAGTACATGAAAAGTTTCTTCCGACATTAACTTCTCGCAAGTTTTATAGGAAGACCAAAAAAATACATCAAAAGGATTCTCATATTTGCCAATTAAAGTAGTAACAGAAACATATTTTTGTTGATCTGTTTTGTCTATATATACATGAGCTTCATCAGAGTATACTACATCCTTTGTCTCTTTGTCTACTTTAAGGCCATTTACATATTTTTCCTTAACATTTTTTAATTTAGGCATATTGCTTCTCGAAATTGATTGATGTCAACTTCTTTCAAAGAAGTTAACGATAATAGTATTTGAACCCTTCTTCTCACCTCAAGCATATAATCTTTTATTTGTTCTTGAGTAAGTTTGGGGGAATTTTCAAAAGAATAACCAAGTATTCCCATAAATTGATTAGCAGAATTTTTTCCTGGAATTTCAACAGCTACTAAGAAGTTTGTGCCGTTGATATTAATCATTTGAGCTAACTTAGAATCTATTTGGGATAATTCATCTAAACCCCCATAAAAATATCTGCGTTTGTCCAAATAATTGAAGAAAGGGAAAATACTGGTTGGCATATCTTTGTATTGCCAATATACTGCTTGATCTAATGAGGGTTTTCTACATCTTTCATAAGTCATATCTACGTAATAAAAACCTAATCCGCTACCATTTGCTTTTCCATTGTGCCCTTCCATAATAAAAGCCCTATCACATCCTATATCCCGTATAGAATTATCTAATAATTCATTAATAACAGGATTAACATGCCTGCGAATTTCTTCGCGTGTAGCATGCTTTTCCTTCTCAATTGCATGAACCCATTCAATAATGTTTTTAATAGTTTCTTTTGGATTGAAGGCAATGTTCACAGTAAATGCAAATAAAATTATTAAAATACATGACTTAATAATATTTAAAAACCCATAGTTCTTCAAAAACTCCAGAATTTTCTCAATCCATTGAAGGAAATTTTCCATAATTTATTGAATAATATATTTTATGTGAAACTATTTGTTCGTTGCAAATATAATTATTATTTTTGTAAAAGCAAAACAAAGATATATATTTAACTATAAATACATTTAGAATAAAATGAGTAAGTATAACAACGAGATTTTAGATAGTATCTACGAAAGATATACTAAATTCAATAGTGAAAACACTCTAAGTCTTGGAGAAAGTAAGGATGAGTATGTATTAATGATGAAGAAAGGGGCTAAGATTCATATCAAAAAAGAGAATAGAGGTAAATTTAGTGCTAGTGCAAAACGGGCAGGAGAAGGTGTTCAAGAGCATGCTCATAAAGTAATGAATGATCCGAACGCTACAACATTGCAAAAGAAAAGAGCTAATTTTGCTATACAGGCCAAAAAATGGCATAAGAAATAAAAACAAATAGTAATGAAAGAGTTCTTCCTAAAGATGTTTACTGCTCATTCAGGGTTGAGTAGTAAAAGAGTATGTGGATTTTTTGGATGACTAGTTTGCCTATTTATATGTGTTTATTGTACCATCATGGTAATTCCAGCTCCAGAAGTTGTAGAATTATTATTCATATGCAGTACATCTTTATTAGGAATAGATAGCATTACAGGAATCTGGCATAAAAATATAAATAAATAAATGAAAACATATAAGATATGATACGTATTAGGCTTGTTATTTATGGGATTATTTTTCCTTAGCACATTATCTACAGGAACTCCATTATATGTCTTAATAAGCCTAATATGTTTTTTAATTAGTGCAAAATATTATAAAGAATAATGATTAAACAATTTATAAGCCAAAATGTTTGGGGGGGGGTTAACTTCAAAATTAATTTTCAAGGAAATATTTTAGCAGTTACATATGGAACTGAATTAGAATTCTATGTTGGAACTACTACCACTTCATATAAAGTTAAACAATGGGTTGGGGCATTAACTACAAATACTCTTATACTCCCTTCATGATATGTTAATGATCCTAATGGTTGAGGCTTTATTTTATATATTGTAAGTAGTGAACTTGCATTAGATATGCCTAGAAAATATTATTTTAAAGTATATGTAGATGGAACATATATAGGAGACTCTATTGCAGATAGTAGCAATGGCGGGTTGTATTTTCCAGGAATATATTCAGGTTCATGTAAAACAATTGAACTTGTATGAACTATACTTCCTACAAATATTATATCACTTAGATATGACAAATATACTCCAGGAACTTGAACAATGAGTACTAGTGTGTTAGCTAAATACCCATTAGCTTCCGATTTAAGCTTAAGTGTAAGATATAGTGAAGGAGAAGGTACCAGTCCTATAGCTACATGGTCTATGCCAAAAGGTTCCACGAGTTTACAGAACAAAACCATTGCATTATTTGGAAAATCTCCAAAATGTTTAATAATTAATCCATCACTAGAATATGATAGTACATGTGTTTATGCTCATAATCCGTATTCAAACTATGTATGTTTTAATATAGATGATTGTCCAATGTATAAGGATCTTGGATATGGAACATGAATGGATGTTGCAACAGCATTATGGGGAGATGTAAGCACAAAGAAGGGATGGCCTGATGTAACTATGACTATAGAAAATGATGAGATGGCCCCACTTAAATATCTATCAGATGATACAAAAACTTTACTGTTTATGTGGGATCCAGAAAGTATGATTTCGATTAAGCAAATAAAAACTTTAATGTGGGAAGATACAAAATATCCTGGAGGTACCCAATATATTTATTACTACCCAGATTATCCTGGAGCAGAATTAGGAGAAGAAATTGTAAATAAAGGAATCTTCTTATCCTTAGATCTAAATAAAGCAACTATGGAACCTGCTAAATGAAGAGGACCAATAGATTAAACAAAAAAGGAACCCAATTGGGTTCCTTTTGTTTTAAGTTCTCATTTCTGCACTAAATACTTCGAAATTAATCTCTACATTTTCTCATTTTGGAAGACTGACTGCAGTTACAAATCCTCATGAAGAAGTCATAACTAGTTGACAATCAACATCATTGTGTGTTTCTGTTTCATTTGTATCTATATTTCTTATTGTAACATTAACTCTTCCTATATTATCCATATCATGTATTTCGATTCCATCTACTTTTATTCCACATATTGCAGTAAATGTAAAATAAGTTAATTGAGGTTTTAATGATATGGGGCTTCCCATTTCTTTTACTAAAGAGTAATGCGCATTTTGTCCTCAAGGTTGATGACTTGTATATACTTGTGGTGGATAAGATACAGGTGTAAAATCAGAGTACATTCCTTCATCTAATGTCAATTCTTCAGAAATAGTTATTCCACTATCTTGCGATAATAAACATAATTTTGCCTCCTGTGTGTTTGGAACCGCAATTAAAGTTCCTGTACCTCCTTCAGTTCTTTGGGCTCCAAAATCATTTACATATACCTCTATAGATTTATATTGAAATGAACCCCCCCCCCCCATTTTATTTTGGGAAATAAATAATTTATTCATATTATGTTGTTATAAAATCAGTTCCTTTACATATACATATCCACATTATGTACAAGTGTATTTCTTTGATAAATATTGATCATGAGTTAAATATAATGTTCCTAAATTGATGAATTCTCCACTTTCTCCGCCAAGGAATACTTCTAATTCTAATGTTTGTGCTATAGAACTAGACACGGGAGAATAGATATTAAAATCACAATAATAGGGAGCATTAAAGCTTCCAGAGCAATAAAGTATTGAACCATCATTAATAATTGACTTCCCATCTTCAGTAGACATTCAGGAGAATGTTCCTTCATTTCCTCCAGTATAACGTAACTCTAAATAATTAGGATCTATTACAGGTCAAATTCGAAAATGCATTGGTTCTCCAGGTTGATGACCTGCATCGCTCGTATTATATCTTACAACATTTTTAAATGGATATGCATCTTCTCAATGACTTCCCTCAGTATTATACAATTGAATTGAATAAGGAGATGTTTCTTTTCCTATATTTTGTGATATAAAAGGTTTTCTCATATATTAATATCTTTTAGGTACACCTCCAGATCTATCTGCGAGCCTTTCAGTGTAAAATCAGTAATAACTTCTTTTAGAATATGGAGTATGGATCATAGCTCATATAATACTTGGCAATCCAATTACAAGTAAATATAATGGTCCTAAATATAATGACCATCTTGTATGTCCCCATTCATGTTCTTTAATGAAGTTTCTATTGTTTTTCCAACTTGATTCTCCCATTAAGATATATAATCCTAATGAAATACCTCCAGGAAAGTTTCCTGCATAAATTGGAATTTCTTTAAATGTCTCTTTACGTTCGACATTGTAACATTTGGTTAAGATAAGGCCTAGGAGACACTGTGGGAACTCCCAGATCCATCTTAACAGTTTAATATATCATTTCATCGTTTATTTATACTAAATTTGATAAATAAAATCACCCAGAGCTATCTATTTAGATGAGTCTATATCGAAAATATAGAAACTAGTATTTTCTATATAGCCTTCACTCTCATTAAATTCAAAACCTAAAGCTGTATCATAACTAGGAAGATCTTCTCATGGTAATCTTATTTCTAATATTCCGTCTGTTAAATTTACCTCATCTATATATATTATAGTAGAATCACCCTCTAAATTTCCAATCCATACTGAATAGATTCCATTAACTTGCTTATCTTGCATCGCTTTCTTTATATCTAAACGATATACAATCCCCCCGAAGAAGTATGTTTATATGTAATAGCCATATTATTTAGTTTTTAGGAAAGTATTTATCTTTAATAAATTTAGCATACCATCCAGTAGCTACTCCGCCAATAAATGATATGGCCATTAATAGTGTTTTCCAGAAGCCTAAAGCTTGGAAAATACCAATGCCTCCAATTAATACACCAAGTATAATTGCAGCAATGATTAATTTGTGTTTAAGGGAAAGTTTCATATTATTTATATGTTAAGTTACTATAAGTTGTTCCGTTTTCAGAAACAATATAATTTTTCTGAGTTTTATATAACGGTAATATCTCATCCTTACAATAAATAAAAGCATAGGCTTTATCATAAAAAGGATGGTCTTTCATTTTATCTTCAAATTCTTTCGGAGAACGATCTTTTGTAACTAAAGTATAAGAGTCTCCTAAACTAAAATTCATTTCTAAACCGTCATTTGTAATTTTTCTTAATGCAAACATAAATGTATATATTTATAAATTATTTTAAACTAGGTATGTAACGCAGAGTTCTTTTTAGGAACTCATGCTACATCATTTAGTAATCTCTGTATAGTAGAATCATCAAGCCTTTCGAAAAGTTCTTCAGGCCCTTTGTAAAGATTCATGTCTATAGCTTTTTCTATGGGTTCAATTTTCTTAGGAATAGTTGGATTGTTTATATTACTTTTATAGAACTGATTCTCTGTTCTAATTAAATAATCGCCTGTATGGTTCTTATTTCTAAGTTCTTGTACCTCTTCTAAAGTATAGTCATGATTTGGATCTAAGTTATTGTTATATCTAAATTCCATTACTCTGGAATAAATTTCTGCAGGATCATCTCGTATTACACCAGGCTTTAATCCTCATCTGTCAATAATTTCTTTAACTTTAGCAATCTGCTCATAAGGTCTAGATGCATGAGTTCATTCATGAACTTCTGTACTCTTACTATCATCAGAAGTGGTTATAGTTTTCTCTTTATGATTAGTCTGTCCTGTAATTTTACCTGGGAGTTTTCCTCTTTTAAAAGAGTATTTACTCATAGATGCAGATTGTCTAAAATAAGGATTTTCTATTAATCCAGGTATTGCCAATCATCCTGAATAAACAGAATTATTTTTAAGTTTATCCTTCCTCTGTGAAAGCCAATTATCAACTCATTTTCGAGTATCTGCACCATCTTGAGCTTTAATAATTCCTCCATTACGTTCTGATACTACCTCATTTCCAAGAACACCTGCTCCAAGTATCGCAGGGACTCTTCTAAATAGTTTCAAAATGATATCCTTATTCTCTTTCCAGAAGGTTTCTTTAGTTTGTAAAGCATTAGAGCTTGTAGTTGGATAAAACATATTAGCATCCCAACCTATATCAAAGATTTTTCTAGCTTCTGCTTCAGTTAATTCTGTAAAAGAGGATCTAATTCCAGCTTCTGCTTTGTAACTCATAATTTTGGAATAGATATCTTTAGCACTATTTTCCTGAGTCATTGCAGATAAGAATTTCTTTGGAAATAATTCCTTCTCTGTATAAGATAATCCTCTTAATCCAAAATCATCTTTAGTTCCAACTAATTCTTGAAGAAGCTGCTTTGATGCTGCTTTTTCTCCTGAACGTAATGGATTTTGTGCTGTCGGACTTATTTCCAATATTGTCTCTCCAGTTTTTGCATCTTTAAAAAATGCATAATCATGTTTTGGATTTCCTAATCTAACTTTAGAAATTTGTTTAGGAACCTCTAATCTTTCAGCTGCGGGAATACTTCCTTTACGAGCATTTCTTAACCATTTTAAAGCACCATGAAAATATTTAGATAAATCATTTCCATAATGTTTATAAATTAAGTTAACACCTTCTTCTGCAGCTTTTACTGTATTTTTAGCAACTTCAGATGTACCTACTGCTCCAGGTAGAACAGCTAGTCTGGCCGAATCTTCATCTCCTGTTGCTGAGTAATGAAATAAACCATAGGGAGTAAATCCTGCTATAACATCAGCAGGAGCAGAATTTGCCCAACTACTTGAATTATATGCAGTAGCAATATCATCCCATTTTCTTTTAAATCAAGATCTATTATCTGGCCTAATTTCTCCAGTTCCTCCTGCTTGAAATTTGAGTATACCTCCGTGTTTTGCAGAAGCTATTACTCTTTTTAAAGTATCTGCATATTTTGGATCTGTTGCATATCCACCTCTGGATACTCTATCAGCAAATCCAGATATATCTCCAGTAAAAGCTTTATATCTATTATTATTAAGTAGAGAAATTTTATATTTTGCATAGTCTTCTAAAGAATCAAAATCTCTAAAACTATCATTAATATAAACATCTTTCCCATTAATAACTTCTCTTGTTCTTTTTACAGAGCCCTTTCCTTTAATACCTCCAAAATTGAATTTACCAGAAGGCTTAGTTCCTCAGGCAGATTCAAGTCCATCTTGTGCAACTAATGCTTTGGCATAGGCTGTATTTAAACCCATTTGAGAAAGGATTCTCTCATAAATAGGTAACATAGTAGCCTTAAATTCATTCTTACTTTTAAATGAAGACGAAGTAGTATTTGCACTAGTTGTATATGTAGGTTTTGATTCTTTCTCGGCTCTAGGTTCTTCTTCTGAAGTTTCAATACTATCAATTATAGGGGAGGCAACAGTTTGAGGTCTTGGTTCTTCCCTTTCTTCAGTGTTGAATCTGGGTAAATAACCTTGAAGCTCATCTGGCTCTCTTGAAATTTTCCTATACCATGTTTCCATAATTACATTATTTGATCGCTACAAATATAGCTATTGTTTTATATAAAACAAAATAAAACCACTCTTAATAAAAAGAGTGGTTTTAGACGTGTTACACATAATTATTAAGGTCAACAGTATGGTATTGCCCATTATGCATGAAAGAAGTATAATTTTTTCCCATGTGTGTTCGGAGAAATATCAATATGTAGCCATGTGATTTCTCCATGATTATCCCATTTTTCTACACGTATAGGATACTTAAGTTTATCTTGATTATTTTCGAGAATTTCTCGCATCTCTTTAGCGGTTAATTTAGTTGATATTAAATCAAAAGCTTGTCCTTTATAATGATAGCCTGTAGGAGTTCCTACTCCACATCCAGGTTCTCTATAACCGCTATAATTTCTAGAGCCTCCTGCAGCTCAATTGTTACATATAAGAGGGACATTTAGAATTTCTCTAACGTTCTCCAATGCTTCAAGAGCTTTTGGATCTAGAAATTTTATAGCATCATCTCCATATTGATTATATATTTTAGATGATACTAGTTCTTTTACTTGAAAGTATTTATTTGCTTGCACAATATAATATTCTTAATTTTTATATATAAAGTAGAGATAATAAAAAATAGGTAATCTTATAATATCATTTTTGTGGATATTCTAAATCTAAATCTTTAGTTCTGTGCCTTGCAATTTTTACCTTATACAATAAGTTATGGCTACATCATTCTCTAATTAAGGACGAAATTGGTCTTTTGAATACAATATTGTTAGGATATAATTCTTTTAAATATTGAATTATTTTCTTCATTTCTTTTCTAGTTGTATACTGAAATGAATTAATAATATGAATGTTGTTAGTTGATATTTTATATTGAATCATTTCTTTTACTTGAAAAATATTTGCTTTCATTAAGAAATTTCTGAAATTAAAATACTTGGAGTATCTAGTTAAACTATTAAATTATCAGTAACTGGAATACTTACACCTGTTATCTTAAAATATAATGCTGGTCAAAAATGCTAAAGTAGTATCCATAGCTTGTAATTCAAGTCTATAATATTCTCTGTTATCTCCTACAGCATCTCCAAATTCATATCTTTCAGATGAATCTACTCCTTTGTATATTAAAGTAGCATTAAGATTTACTCGTTTCTGCCCCCCCCCCATAAATTTTGAAAAATGATTTGTTTTATCATAAGGTTTTAAAAAATTTTGGGAAAATACAAGAAATTGTGTAGGTATTGTGAGGGAGAGG
>ERZ779913.257-NODE-257-length-24493-cov-3.42287_pt1 | contig 24493 bp, 16 predicted proteins | sample MGYA00511547_ERZ779913 | MGnify/ENA primary metagenome ERZ779913 (study PRJEB29588, sample SAMEA2149539) | human gut metagenome | biome: human gut; feature: human-associated habitat; material: faeces | place: Denmark | collected 2008/2010 ...
TTCCTGAATATGCTCCCATGCCTTGTGAGCCAGCTCGTTGGTCAGAGCTTCCACGTAGTATGAACCGCCCCACGGGTCTACGTTCTTGCAAATCTGTGTTTCTTCCTGAATGTAAATCTGCGTGTTTCGGGCGATACGGGCCGAGAAGTCCGTCGGCAAGGCGATGGCTTCATCCAGCGCGTTGGTATGCAGTGATTGCGTGTGTCCCAGTGCGGCAGCCATGGCCTCGATACAAGTACGTCCCACGTTGTTGAACGGGTCCTGTTCGGTCAGTGACCATCCGGAAGTCTGAGAGTGTGTACGCAGAGCCAGTGATTTCGGGTTCTTCGGATGGAACTGTTTTACAATCTTGGCCCACAGCATACGGGCGGCACGCATCTTGGCGATTTCCATGAAATGGTTCATACCGATGGCCCAGAAGAACGACAGACGGGGAGCAAAGGCATCGATGTCAATGCCGGCAGCTACTCCCGCACGAAGGTATTCCAATCCATCGGCCAAAGTATAAGCCAGTTCGATGTCGGCTGTAGCACCTGCTTCCTGCATGTGGTATCCCGAGATAGAGATGGAGTTGAATTTCGGCATCTTCTGAGATGTGTATTCAAAGATGTCGGAAATAATCTTCATGGAGAAGGCAGGCGGATAAATATAGGTGTTGCGCACCATGAATTCCTTCAGAATATCGTTCTGGATGGTTCCGGCCATTTCTTCCAGTTTGGCACCCTGTTCCAGTCCTGCATTGATGTAGAACGCCATGATGGGAAGTACCGCCCCGTTCATGGTCATGGATACAGACATCTTGTTCAAGGGAATACCATCGAAAAGCACTTTCATGTTTTCCAATGAGCAGATAGACACACCGGCCTTACCTACATCGCCCACTACGCGCGGATGGTCCGGGTCGTAGCCTCGGTGAGTCGGAAGGTCGAAGGCGACCGACAGACCTTTCTGTCCGGAAGCCAGGTTACGACGGTAAAAGGCGTTGGATTCTTCTGCGGTAGAGAATCCGGCATACTGACGGATGGTCCACGGACGGAAGGTGTACATCATGGAGTATGGGCCACGAAGATAAGGAGGAATACCTGCTGCATAGTTCAGGTGTTCCATGCCCTCCAGGTCTTCCTTGGTATATACAGGCTTCACCTGAATCTGTTCAGGTGTTTTCCAGTTGGCGGTGATGCCATTCTCTTTCTGCCATTCCATACCGTTCTGCGGATGGAAACCGGCAAATATATCGATTTGTGTAAAATTCTGTCTCATAGTGTGCAATTCAAGATAAGAGTTTGCGGTTGTATTCGCGTAAAGTTTCCAGCACGTTGCAGCGTACATGGATGAAGTTCTCAATGCCGGCAGCTTTCAGTTCTTCCATGCAGGCCGGAGCACCTGCCACGATAAACATGGCACGTCCGTTGAGGGCCTTGAAGGCTGGAATGGCATATTCGGCATATTCATCGTCACTGGAGCAGAGCACCACGATGTCGGCTTGCGCCTTCATGGCTGCTTCGATACCTTCTTCAATGCTGGCAAATCCTAAGTTGTCGATGACCTGATACCCCGCACAAGCCAGGAAGTTGCAGGAGAACTGGGCACGGGCCTGACGCATGGCCAGGTTACCGATGGTCAGCATGAATGCCTTCGGACGTTTGCCGGAAGTTTCTGTTTCCAGGCGGAGAGCCTCGAACTCGCTGGCTGCACGTGCCGTCTGCAATTTAACCAGGGCTGTTTCCTCTTCTTCATGACCGCCGCATCCGCATTTCGTACATCCGTCCAGTGGGCGTTTGTCGCCGGCCAGTTCGTTGAAGTTCGGATATTGGTTGGTACCTAACAGAATCTCTTTCCGTTTGGATACCGCTTCGTGACGAGCCTTGTTACTCTGGTTCACGGCCTCCTGTACGCTGCCCGCTTTGACCGCTTGCAGCATGCCTCCCGCTTCTTCCACAGCCAGGAAAAGTTTCCAAGCCTCTTTCGCGATGGAGACAGTCAGGTTTTCAATATAATAAGAACCGGCAGCTGGGTCGACGATGCGGTTCAGATGAGATTCTTCTTTCAACAGCAGTTGCTGGTTGCGGGCGATACGTTCAGAGAAATCGTTCGGTGTTTCATAGGTCTTGTCAAACGGCGAAACGGTGATGGAGTTCACACCGGCGATGGCCGCACTCATGGCTTCCGTCTGCGTGCGGAGCAGGTTGACATGCGCATCGAACAGAGTGAGGTTGAAGTTGGAAGTTTCGGCATGGGCTACCATCTTGCAGGCGCAGTAGCAGGTACCGTCTGCTCCTGTATTTTTGCAGTCCGTGCGCGGACATTTCGGTTGGTATTGTTTCACGATGTCAGCCCACAACATGCGTGCCGCACGGAATTTGGCAATTTCCATGAAATAGTTGGAGGTGATGCCGAAATTGAATTTGATTTTCTTGGCAGCCAGTGCGGCGGGTACACCGGCTTCCACCAGCTGGTTGAGGTATTCATTTCCCCAAGCCAAGGCATATCCTAATTCCTGGTAAATATAGGCTCCAGCATTGTTCAGCTGTACCGAGTTGACGGCGATGCAACGGAAATGCGGATATCCGGCCAGTGTTTCCACCAGTTCCTTTCCGGTGGCGATGACCGCACTCACATCTTTTCCTTTCTGCATCATTTTACTGATGGGGTCGAAGTTCAGCGAGCCTTTCAGCTTCTCAGGTGCATAGCCTTTTTTCTGGAAATACGCTACCAGCAGTTGTGCCAGTTGCAGGGTATGGCGTTGGCAGGTAGAGAAGTTCAGTTCGATACACTCGCAGCAGATATCCTTCAGCAGAGTGTCGAGGTATTCAGCACTGAGTTCTTTGGCCTTAATCTGGAATCCGAGTGAATCGACTCCTTTATTCAATATGTCAAGGGCTTTTGCATTGGCTTCGGCAGCATCCTCCACCACAATGTCCTGACGGATAAACCACGTGTTGTCGTCTTTCTTTATACCTCTTATATATGGGTATTGTCCGGGAAGTCCTTCAGTGGTTTTTAGTCCTTCCAAATCTTCTTGACGGTAGAACGGCTTCACTTTGAAACCTTCGTTGGTTTTCCATACCAACTTTTTCTCAAAATCGGCTCCTTTCAGGTCGACCATGATTTTGTCCATCCATTCTTGGGTAGACACGGGCGGAAAATCTGAAAAGAGTTTTTCTTTACTATCTGCCATAGTGAATTAGTGTTTTTGTTGATATTCAGATTTAAAATTATAGTGTAGGTGAGTAACCTGCATGGGCAAATATACAAATTTTCCGGTTGTTTATCTTACATTCTTTCTTTTTTTACAGTCTTGAAAGCCTAAAAACGTGAAACTACCAGCATGATAGTTTTGGTACATGTTAAAGAAAAAAGTGTACATAAGATACTTATTCGGATTCTCTGTCAGGAAAAAAGAAAGAAAAGTTTGCCCTATTGTTTTTAATTGGTTACATTTGCCTTCCGAATAAAAAATTTAATAACTATGAATTGGCTACAAGATTTGTTTACAAATCCCAACTCTATAGCGCATATCGTGGCACTTTATGCTTTTGTGATTGCGGCGGGGGTGTTGTTGGGAAAAATTAAATTCTTCGGCATTTCGCTGGGAGTTACATTCGTCTTGTTTGTCGGAATCTTGGCAGGACACTTCGGGTTTACCGGAAATCCGGCTATTCTTTCTTTCGTACAAGACTTCGGACTGATTCTCTTTGTCTTCTGTATCGGACTTCAGGTCGGCCCTTCTTTCTTTTCTTCGTTTAAACGAGGGGGTATCACGCTTAATTTGCTGGCGGTGGGAATTGTGGTGCTGAACATTGCCGTGGCACTGATTCTGTATTTTGCCTTGCAGGGAAGGGTTGATATTCCGATGATGGTGGGTATCCTTTGTGGAGCGGTGACCAATACCCCGGGACTTGGTGCGGCCAACGAAGCATTGCAGCAGTTGCATTACCAAGGCCCTGAAATCGCTATGGGATATGCTTGTGCTTACCCGCTGGGCGTGATGGGTATCATCCTTTCCATGATTCTTATCCGTTATATCTGCCGGGTAGACGTGAAGCAGGACAGTGATGAAATCCAGAAAGAAGAGGAGGCAAATCCACACATGAAACCTTATACCATTTCCCTGAAGGTTCAGAATGAGGCTCTGAGTGGCAAAACCTTGTCGCAGGTGCAAAACTTCCTGGCACGTGACTTTGTCTGTACACGTATCATTCAGGACGGACACATGATTACGCCAAATGCCAATACAGTGCTTCGCTTGGGCGACCGTATGTTCGTGGTGTGTGCCGAAGATGATTCCGAGGCTATTATGGCTTTCATCGGTCCGAAGATTGAACAGGACTGGGATGTGACGAACCAGCAGGACAAACCGATGGTTTCCCGTCGTATTTTGGTGACGCAGCCGAACATCAACGGAAAGACTTTGGGAGAGCTTCACTTCAGCAGCATGTATGGGGTGAACGTGACCCGTGCCAACCGTTCGGGTATGGACTTGTTTGCGGCCCGTCAGCTTCGTTTGCAGGTGGGCGACCGTGTGATGGTGGTTGGTCCGCAGGATGCCATTGAACGGGTAGCTAACTTGTTGGGTAACCAGTTGCGCCGTCTGGACCATCCGAACATCGTGACTATCTTTGTGGGTATCCTCTGTGGTATCTTGTTCGGTAGTCTGCCGATTGCTATTCCGGGCATGCCGACTCCGGTGAAACTGGGTCTGGCCGGTGGTCCGCTGATTATTTCCATCCTGATTGGCCGTTTCGGTCATAAGGTAAAACTGGTCACCTATACTACAATGAGTGCTAACCTGATGCTACGTGAAGTGGGATTGGTACTCTTCCTGGCCAGTGTGGGAATCAAGGCAGGTGAGAACTTTGTGCAGATGGTCGTGGAAGGCGATGGCGTACTTTACGTCGGAATCGGTTTTCTGATTACCTTTATTCCATTGATTATTACGGGTATTATAGCTCGCTGGCATCATCGGGTGAACTATTTCACGCTAATGGGTTTGATTGCCGGTAGTAATACTGACCCTCCAGCCTTGGCTTATGCCAACCAGATTGCGGGAAACGACGCACCGGCCGTAGGTTATTCTACAGTATATCCGTTGGCTATGTTCTTGCGTATTCTGACCGCACAGTTGCTTGTTTTGCTGATGGCGGGATAATATAGTAGAATTAAAATAGAAAGAACGCCCTGAATCTGAAAAGGTTCGGGGCGTTCTTTTTGTAAATGCCAGTACATAAAGCGTTATTCTCCGTTTTGTTTTCTATGTTTCCCGATGGGAAAACGTACGTTTCCTACGGCGGAAACCTACGTTTCGCGGAAGGAAAACATACGTTTCCGCCATGGAAAACATAAAAAAGAGCAAAGCGTTTGCATAATAACTCTTTGGAAATAGTGGATTTACCTCGAATACTCACCGGGTGGGAAGTGGCTTGTTGACAAAATGTGGCCGGGCGAATGCACGGTGACTTTGTGTGGAAGTCCGGCTGCGGCTTTGTGCCTGCGTGCTTCGTGACTGGTCGAATGTGACAAACTCCTCGTAGTCAGGAGTACGGTTTTCTCCTCTTTCCATGACCATGTCGTAAATTGCTTTTCGTGACGGAGCGTTGAAGCCGCAGGTGTTGCTGTTCATCATGCTGTCTTCGGTGGGGCGATATGCTCCATACATATACGTACAGGCTCCTTCATAGATACCTATTTTTTCATCTTCGTAGCGGCTGTCGTTCAGGAAAGAGGTCCATAGTACAGCGCTTTCATCCTGGGTGAAATCTACATTTTGGGCCCATCCGTAACTTTGCAGTGTCTGCACTTGCTGGATTTCGGTAGAAGAAATTTTCCCATCGTAACTGTATTCGTCTTCCAACTTGGCAAATCCGTGTCCTACCGCTTCGTGCACAAGTACTTCTCGGAACATGTCGTTTTCCAGGTCCTCAATGATGGGGCAGTAGGATATGGCCAGTTCGCTCATCTGGTCGGAAGTGCTATATCCGAAATAAGTGGTCCCTGCATAAGCGGATGAATTGAGTATCACCACTGCCAGCGTTTCGGACAGGTCGAGCCCTTCTACACATTTCGCATATTCCATGACGGTTTCATCGTTGCCGAATACGAGGGTGCTTGAACCACCTTCCATTTGGCATCCGAAAGTAGTGCTGAGGCCATCAAATTTTGTGCTGCTGGAAACGGCTGTGACGGAATAGACATTGAAATAGTTGCGCAGGGATTTCAAAGGTTCTTCTGTGAACAGATTTTCCATGGCCTTGTTCATGACCTTGTCGTAGGTGCCGTCTGCTATTTCCGTATCCAAGAAACCGTCTCCCATGAGTACGATGGGAAGCCCTTTTCCTTCACTGGCCTGTTGGAGAGTCTGTACAGTTTTATCGGCTGAATAGTCGGTAGAGGTCGTGGCCCCTTTGCCATCTTGTATGATGGTGATGCTGTTTATCGGAAGGTCTTTGTAAGTATTCTGCGTATTCTTGTAGAAATTAATGTGAGCGATTCGTGGAGTTTCATTTGGGTTGGCTTGTGCAGTGATATTGAGTATATACTCTTGAACTGAGCGACTTTCCTCTTCTTCTTGTACGAGCCAGGAACTTGTTTTGTAGATTGACAATTCATCCGTACTTATGTTGGTGGTAAAATGGATTTGGAGCGGGGTTTCTTCTGCTCCCACATAGTAAATGGTCTGTTCGGGTTCTACATAGTCGGCCGCAGATTGGGTGACGGTGAGCGACTGGGTTAATCCGTCGGAGACAAGTTGAAGAATTGCGCTTCTGGATGTTTTTTCTTGGTTTGTACTATAGGCAGTCAGGGTTACTTCACAAGTACCAGCTTCTCCAGACGCGGGAGTCACACCCAGCCATTGGCTGTTTGTGGAAGCTTGCCACTCGCGGGTGCTGGTAAAACGAATTACAGTTTGAGAGTTTGCTGTGGCAGGCAAGGTAATCTCGTCCGTATCCGCTTGGAAAGAAAAATTAGGCTCTATTTCTTGTTCGGTACAACTGATGGCCAGAATGATGAAAACGAAAGATAATAGATACTGTTTCATGAAACATTGATATTTAAAGGGACGTATCGAATTTATGTCGTTACATGATGTTGGACAAATAAAATCTACAAAGTCGGATAAAAAATCTACGAATGTGGAGGAATGGGGTAGGAAGGCTTGCAGATTCAGGATTTTCTTAATACCTTGCAGAGAAAATAAACGGAAATTCCGGAGGTGAAATGAAGAGGTGGACACTGTGTCAAATAATCATAGGCGTGGTTGTACTATGCGGGGGATGGATGCTGCCGGTACAGACGTATGCTGTGGCGTCCGGAGAGTTTGCCGCATGGACAGGCGTCCGGGTGAATTGGCAGGTGGACAAGCGTCTGAAATTCAGGGGAACCTTTCAGGCAAGAACCCAACATGGGTTGAAAGAGATGGAACGGGAACGGCTGAATGTAGGGTTGAATTACCGGGTGCTTCCGCTGATGCAGTTGAAGGGATATTATGAACTGCAGTACCGTGACCGCGGAAAGGCGGGATGGAAAACAGGGCATCGCTATCAGGTAGGTTTTGTCGTATCCGGTCCTACAGGAGATTTCAAACTGGGCTGGAGGGAGTTGTTCCAGCATACATTTATCGGAGGTGGAAAAGAAGCCCAGCTCCGTTCCCGGTTGCAGGCCGTGTATGAGCCGGCAGACTGGCGTTTGCATCCTTACTTTTCGATAGAATCCTTTCAGCCGGTAGGTGGGGAGGCGTTCTTTTCGTTGCCTCGTGTGCGTTATCGCCCTGGAGTACAATGGATTTTGTCGCGGAGGACGATGCTGGACGTGTATTACTGTCGTCAGTATGATGTGAAGCGATGTCTGAATGTGTTAGGTATCAATTTGGAAATCACGTTATAAAGAAAGTATAAGATGAATTTTTTAGAATTAGTAAAGCTGCGTCATTCTGTGCGGAACTATGAATCGCGTGCGGTAGCGAAAGAAAAACTGGACTATGTGATGGAGTGTGTGCGCATGGCTCCTTCAGCCGTGAACTTCCAGCCGTGGAAGTTTGCAGTGGTGACGGACGAACCTCGTTTGTCACAGCTGAAAAAAGCCTATCCGAGAGAATGGATGGCCAATGTGCCTTGCCTCATTGTGGCCTGTGTGAATCATGAAGAATCATGGCACCGGAAGTCGGACGGGAAAGACCATGCCGACATTGATATTGCCATCGCCGTGGAACATCTTTGCCTGGCTGCTACGGAACAGGGTTTGGGTACCTGCTGGGTTTGTAATTTTGACGTTCCTCTATGCCGGGAAGTACTTCAGTTGCCCGCCCATATAGAGCCTGCGGTGTTGATTCCGGTGGGGTATTCAGCTGAACAGGAAATGTCAACTAAAAAACGCAAATCGCTGGAAGAAATTTTATTTTGATAGTGATTTAGCGGATTCGTAAACAAATTATCAAATATTTAACGAGTTTTAGCTACAATATTTGTTTGAAATTTCTACTTTTGGGACGCTCTTTGGGAGGTATTTCCTGGAGAGCGCCTTTTTATATACATTCAAATTAATTAAAAGATGGAAAACTTTGAACTGGGATTATTGCTGATGGTGGTTGGAATGGTCACTGTCTTTGTAATTCTGCTCATCGTTATCTGGTTGAGTAAACTTTTGATTTCCGTCGTCAACAAGGTAGCTCCAGAGGAGGCTCCCAAAAAGAAAAACACTTCATCGGGAGCATCTACAGATGCAGGGGCCATGGATGCCATCAAGGCAGCCGTTGATATTCTGACAGCCGGAAAAGGCCAGGTGATAAAGGTAGAAAAATTGCAGTAGTCCATTAGAAAAACACGCATGTAAAATCATGGAACAGAAAGAAGTCAAATTTAGTTTGGTTTTCCGCGATATGTGGCAGAGTGCCGGGAAATACGTACCGCGTGTAGACCAGTTGGTAAAGGTAGCCCCAGCCATTATTGAAATGGGGTGTTTTGCCCGTGTAGAGACAAACGGGGGAGGTTTTGAACAAGTTAACCTGTTGTTCGGGGAGAATCCGAACAAGGCAGTCCGCGAGTGGACGAAGCCTTTTCACGAAGCCGGCATTCAGACGCACATGCTCGACCGTGCGTTGAACGGTTTGCGAATGAGTCCGGTACCCGCCGATGTACGAAAATTGTTCTATAAAGTCAAGAAAGCACAAGGTACAGATATTACCCGTACATTCTGCGGACTGAATGATGTGCGCAACATTATTCCTTCTATCGGTTATGCGCACGATGCCGGCATGATTTCTCAGTGCTGTCTTTGCATCACTTATTCTCCGATTCATACTGTAGAATATTACCTGGATATGGCCAAGAAGCTGATTGATGCAGGATGCGATGAAATCTGTATCAAGGATATGGCAGGTATTGGCCGTCCGGTATTCTTGGGCAAGCTGGTAGCCGGTATCAAGAAGATTAAAGATATCACGATTCAGTATCACTCACATGCGGGACCGGGTTTCAACATGGCTTCTATCCTGGAAGTTTGTAAGGCAGGTTGCGATTACGTGGACGTAGGCATGGATCCGTTGTCTTGGGGTACAGGACATGCAGATGTCATCAGTGTACAGGCCATGCTGAAAGATGCGGGCTTCAAAGTGCCTGAAATCAATATGCAGGCTTACATGAAGGTTCGTTCATTGATTCAGGAATTCATGGACGACTTTTTGGGCTTGTACATCAGTCCGAGAAACCGTCTGATGAACTCTCTGTTGATTGGACCGGGACTGCCGGGCGGTATGATGGGTAGCTTGATGGCCGACTTGGATACGAACTTGGAATCTATTAACAAATATAAGGCAAAACGAAACCTGCCGTTCATGACTCAGGATGAGCTGCTGATCAAGCTGTTCGACGAAGTAGCTTACGTATGGCCGCGTGTCGGTTATCCGTGTCTGGTAACTCCGTTCAGTCAGTATGTAAAGAACCTGGCCATGATGAACGTCATCCAGATGGAAAAAGGCAAGGAACGCTGGGGTATGATTGCCGACGATATCTGGGACATGATTTTGGGCAAGGCCGGACAATTGCCGGGCAAGCTGGCTCCTGAAATCGTAGAAAAGGCAGAGCGTGAAGGACGTAAGTTCTTTACAGGTAATCCGCAGGACAACTATCCGGACCAGTTGGAGAAATATCGCCAGATGATGTGGGAAAAGAAATGGGATACCGGACAGGACGACGAAGAACTCTTCGAATATGCCATGCATCCAGCTCAGTATGAAGCCTACAAGAGTGGAAAGGCTAAGGCTGACTTCCTGGAAGACGTGAAGAAACGTCGTGAAGCCAAGGAAGAAGTCCACATGGCCAACGACCAGACCAAGGTATTGACGGTAGACGTTAACGGACAGGCTTATCGGGTAACCGTTGCCTTCGGTGATGTCAATCCGGCGAAACTGGCAGGGCAGGCAGGTGCTGAAGCCGCTCCGGCAGCTCAGGTGCCGGCTGGTGAAGGAAAAGAAGTTCTTTCTCCGCTGGAAGGTAAATTCTTCCTGACCAAAGGTGCCCAGGAAACTCCGCTGAAAGTGGGCGACAAGGTGAACAAGGGAGATGTGATTTGCTACGTGGAGGCAATGAAGACTTACAATGCCATCCGGGCAGAATTTAGTGGAACGATTACCGCTATTTGTGTAAATTCCGGTGATTCCGTATCAGAAGATGACGTATTAATGAAGATTTTGTGATGGAAGATATATTAGAAAGATTATATGATATGACCGCTTTCAGCAACATTGCTGCTGACCCGCGGTTTCTCATCATGTATGCCATCGCTTTCGTCCTGCTCTATCTGGGTATCAAGAAACAGTATGAACCGCTGTTGCTGGTGCCTATCGCTTTCGGTGTGTTGCTGGCCAACTTCCCGGGAGGCGACATGGGAGTCGTGCAGGCCGACGAGAACGGAATGGTCATGGTGAACGGTGTGATGAAGAACATCTGGGAAATGCCGCTGCATGAAATTGCGCACGACCTGGGACTGATGAACTTCATTTATTATATGTTGATTAAGACAGGATTCCTGCCGCCGATTATTTTCATGGGTGTAGGTGCGCTGACCGACTTTGGTCCGATGTTGCGTAATCTTCGTCTTTCTATCTTCGGCGCGGCTGCCCAGCTGGGTATTTTTGCCGTACTGCTGGTTTCTATCCTGATGGGTTTCACTCCGAGAGAAGCTGCTTCTCTGGGTATCATCGGTGGTGCCGACGGTCCGACAGCTATCTTTACCACTATTAAGCTGGCTCCTCATTTGCTGGGTCCGATTGCCATTGCGGCTTATTCCTACATGGCTCTGGTCCCGGTTATCGTGCCGCTGGTGGTACGTATCTGGTGTACGAAGAAGGAATTGTCCATCAATATGAAGGAACAGGAAAAGAAATATCCTTCAAAGACAGAAATCAAGAACCTGCGTGTACTGAAAATCATTTTCCCGATTGCATGTACTACGATTGTGGCTTTGTTCGTGCCGAGTGCAGTGCCTTTGATTGGTATGCTGATGTTCGGTAACCTGGTGAAGGAAATCGGTAGCAACACTTCCCGTTTGTTCGATGCCGCTTCCAACAGCATCATGAATGCGGCTACTATCTTCCTGGGGATTTCTGTTGGAGCAACCATGACAACCGATGCCTTCCTGAACTGGACAACCATCGGTATCGTGATTGGTGGTTTCCTGGCTTTCGCTTTGTCTATCTCTGGTGGTATCTTGTTTGTGAAGGTGGTCAACCTCTTCACCAAGAAGAAAATCAATCCGCTGATTGGTGCTACCGGATTGAGTGCTGTGCCGATGGCCAGCCGTGTAGCCAATGAAATTGCCTTGAAATATGACCCGAAGAACCACGTGCTGCAATATTGCATGGCAAGTAATATTTCCGGTGTAATCGGTTCTGCCGTAGCAGCCGGTGTGCTGATTTCCTTCCTCGGATAATCTGGGTGGAACTTCAGTAAAATAAAAAAGGATTGCAAAGTGAAAGAGTCGCTTTGCAATCCTTTTTTGTTATGGATATCCTGAAGAGGAGGGTTCAATCTGCTTTTTTCTGCAAATGGTTGTGGATGACGGTGAGGAAGTCTTTGCCGTATCTTTCTTTCTTGAACTCACCGATGCCGCTGATTTCACCGAACTCTTCTATGCTTTGGGGTTTCTTGAACGCCAGCAGATGCAAGGTCTTGTCTGATAAGACGATGTAGGCAGGAATAGCCAGCTGGTCAGCCAGGTCTTTCCGGAGCAAACGGAGCTTTTCAAACAGTTCTGCATCTTCTTCTTCAAAGACGGTAGAGGAGAACATGGGTACGGGAGCCGCCGCTTTGTGACCTTTTGCCGAGGTTTTCTTGCTGTGCGATTCCTCCCGTTTGATGACCACCAGTGGGGCACGTTCTTTTCCGAAGAGGACCTTTTTCCCAGAGGGGGTAATTTTCAGGTGATTGTTTTCGTTGTAGGCAATTTCAAAATATCCGAGGTTCAGCATCTGGAGCAGGTAATCTTGCCAGTCCTTTCCAGGTACATCGCGACCTACGCCATACGTCTTCAGTTTGTCGTAGCCTTTTTCAAGGACTTCGGAAGAGGCGTAACCTTTCAGAATGTCAATGAGCGTACGGGTACCGATTTGTTGGTCGGTACGGGCTATGGCACTCAGGGCTTTTTGTACGATGATGGTACCGTCAAAGCGTTCCGGCGGATTTTTGCACACATCGCAGTTGCCACAATCGTGGTCCATGGTCTCTCCAAAGTAGTTCAGCAGGATTCTGCGGCGGCAGATGTCGGATTCCGCATACTGCTGCATGCGGTTCAGTTTTTCCAGGTTGATGCTTTGCTGATGGCTTTCGGCGGCAAAGCGCGACAAGAGGATGATGTCGCTGAAGGAATAGAACAGCAAGGTCTCGCTGGGAAGTCCGTCGCGTCCTGCCCGTCCGATTTCCTGGTAAAAGTTCTCAATGCTTTTGGGAAGATTGTAGTGGATGACCCATCTGACATTCGACTTGTCAATTCCCATGCCGAAAGCAATGGTGGCGCAGATAATCTGTATGCGGTCGTTGATGAAATCATCCTGCATCATTTCCCGCTGTTCGTTCGATAATCCTGCATGGTAGACTCCTACATCGAATCCTTCGTTTTCAAGGAGGCTGGCTACCTTTTCTGTCCCGTTGCGGCTCATGCAGTAGATGATGCCGCTTTCGTTCCGGTGGCGTCGCAAGAATTTGACAATGGTTTTTATTTTTTCTTTCTGCGGATAGCCTCGTTTCACCTCCAGACTCAGGTTCGGACGGTCAAAGGAAGAAATGAAGATTTCCGGATTGCGCATTTCCAGTTGCTGTATGATGTCTTCACGGGTAATCTTGTCGGCCGTGGCAGTCAAGGCCACTACCGGCACGTGGGGGAAGAAACGTCGGATGTTCTTCAATTGGGTATATTCCGGACGGAAGTCATGTCCCCAGTGAGAAATACAATGCGCCTCGTCGATGGCGAACAGGGAGATGTTGATGTCGCGCAGCAGATAGTTCATTTCAGACATCAGTCTTTCGGGCGATATATAAAGCAGTTTGACTCTTCCTTGTACGCATTCAAAGTAAAGTTGGGCGTTGGTCGCGTCGTCGTTGGTACTGTTTAACGCACGGGCTACGATACCGTTGGCTTGTAAGGATTCCACCTGGTCTTTCATGAGAGATATCAGTGGAGAAACCACAATGGCGGTTCCTTCCATCAGGAGTGCCGGAAGTTGGTAACACATGGATTTTCCGCCTCCGGTGGGCATAAGTACCAGTGTGTCTTTCTTTTGCAGTATAGTGGAAATGATTTGTTCTTGAAGCGGACGGAAAGAAGTATACCCAAAATAAGATTTGAGCGTTTTCAGCATTTTTTCTCTCATGATTCTAAATTTAGATACAAAGATAGGTAAAAAATTAGAGACTTGCCGCTTTCTCTTATTTTTGTCCGGAGGTGAAGTTTTTTGGTAAACTTTTCGGGGGGATTGTTGTGAGATTGAAAAACTTCTGCGATTTTTGTATAATTATGTACGAACGAACAATGCTTGTTAAAATAAATCAGGAATGAGTACAAAAGAAAAATTCGATTATATCGTAGAACAATTTGCCGATCTGCAATTGTTGCGCTATTGTGTGGCCGGTTTTGAGCACCTGTCTTTAAGGCAGAAAGAACTGGTGTATTATTTGTCACAAGCCGCATTGGAGGGAAGAGACATCCTGTTTGATCAGAACGGAAAGTATAATCTGCAAATCCGGAAATTGCTGGAAGTGGTTTATACCACTTATTCGGGCGACAAGAATGATAAAGAGTTCCAAGGACTGGAAGTCTATTTGGAACGGGTTTGGTTTTCCAGTGGCATATACCATCATTATGCCTGTGATAAGTTTGTGCCGGGTTTTTCGCCGGAATTCTTACGGAAATGGATTGACAAAGTGGATGTGTCACAGCTTCCATTGAGGGCTGGACAATCGGTGGAGGACATGTGTCAGGAGTTGTTCCCGGTGATATTTGATCCGAAAGTCATGCCTAAACGGGTGAATCAGGCGGATGGGGAAGACCTGGTGGTGACTTCAGCAGCCAACTATTATGAAGGGGTGACGCAGCAGGAAGCTGAACAGTTTTATGCACAGCAGAAGTCGCAGGGAGATTTGCATCCGGTGATGTATGGAATGAACAGCCGTCTGGTGAAGAAAGAGGGTGTCTTGCAGGAAGAAGTATGGAAACTGGATGGAATGTATGGGGAAGCCATTGAAAAGATTATTGCCTGGCTGGAAAAAGCGGAAAAGGTGGCAGAGAACGATTCACAGCGCGAGGTGATTCGACTGTTGGTGGATTTCTATCGTACCGGCGACCTGAAAGTGTTTGATGCGTACTCAATTGCTTGGCTGAAAGATACGGACTCGAAGGTGGATTTCGTCAACGGATTTATTGAAAACTACGGCGATCCGCTGGGTATGAAGGCCAGCTGGGAGTCTATCGTCAATTTCAAGGATGAGGAAGCTACCCGGCGTACAGAAATCATCAGCCAGCATGCTCAATGGTTTGAAGATCATTCTCCGGTGTCTCCTTCTTTCAAGAAAGAGGTGGTAAAGGGAGTTTCAGCTAAGGTGATTACGGCTGCAATGCTGGGCGGCGATTTGTATCCGAGTTCGGCCATTGGCATCAATCTGCCTAATTCCAACTGGATTCGTAGTGTGCATGGTTCTAAGTCGGTGACGATTGGAAACCTTACGGATGCTTATAATAAGGCTGCCAAAGGCAATGGTTTCCGCGATGAGTTTGTGTACAGTCAGGCGGAAAAGGACTTGCTCGAGAAATATGCCGACATTACTGGTGACCTTCATACCGACCTGCACGAATGTGTAGGGCATGGCTCCGGCAAATTGTTGCCGGGAGTAGATCCGGATGCCTTGAAAGCGTATGGTTCTACCATTGAAGAAGCCCGTGCCGATTTGTTCGGTTTGTATTATCTGCCTGACAAAAAGCTGGTGGAACTGGGGCTGACTCCTGATGAAGAAGCCTATAAAGCGGAATATTATGCGTATATGATGAACGGATTGCTTACCCAAATGGTGCGCATTGAACCGGGATGCGATCTGGAAGAGGCACACATGCGTAACCGTCAGTTGATTGCCCGTTGGGCCCTTGAAAACGGCAAGTCGATGAATGTGGTGGAACTGGTGCAAAAAGAAGGAAAGACGTATGTGAAAATCAATGATTATACTCAGTTGCGCAAATTGTTCGGCAGGTTGCTGAGCGAGATTCAGCGTATCAAGAGTGAAGGCGATTACGAAGTAGCTCGTACGTTGGTAGAAAAATATGCCGTGAAACTGGATGTGTCGCTTCACGAAGAAGTGCTGGCTCGTTACCGTGCCCTGCATCTGGCTCCTTACAAGGGATTTGTCAATCCGGTATATCGTCCGGAATACGATGCGGAAGGCCGGATTGTAGACGTGAAAGTAGATTATACAGAAGGTTATAAGGAGCAGATGCTTCGTTATGGCCGCGATTATTCTAATTTGAAAATTTGAAGATGACAGAAGCAGAAATACATGAAACGATAAGAGAAATCAAGTCAAAGTTCCGCTTGTTTATGAATGGAGTGATTTCTCAAAGTATGCGGGAGAAAGGATTTGATTATAAATTGAATTTTGGCATTGAATATCCCCGCATTAAAGAAATTGCAGCGGAGTATGAGCCCAATCATGAACTGGCTCAGGCATTGTGGAAGGAGAATATCCGTGAGTGTAAAATAATGGCAGGTTTGCTCCAGCCTGTAGAAACCTTTTATCGGGAGATTGCCGAGATATGGATAGAAGACATGCACTATCCGGAACTGGCTGAGTATACTGTAATGAATCTTTTCCAACGTTTGCCATACGCTTCAGAGGTTGTTTTCCCATGGATGGCCGACGAACGTGAATATTTTCAGCTTTGCGGGTATCTGTTGATGGCCCGTCTGCTGATGAAAGGATGGACATTGAACGAGCGGGCAGAGGAGGAATTTCTGGACCAGGCTTTTACCGTATTGGAAGGAGATTCAGATATGCGCAATGTGGCGGGAAAGGCGGTTTGTAAATTTGCCTTGCAGTCGAAAGCAAACGCACGTAAGGTACTCCGTATGTTGGGAAATCTTATAAAATCATCAAAGCCTGAGGTCCGTATGGTGGCTGAAGAATTAAAAAATGAGATAGAATATAGCCTGTAATCTTTCTAAATTACTCAAAAAAATATAACTTTGACCGCTGAACGATTATTGGGATGGAAGAGAATATAAAAGATACAGTCAAGCAAATCCTTACCGAGTATTTGCAGAAGAACGGACATCGGAAGACGCCAGAACGCTATGCCATACTGGAAACGATTTATTCCATCAAAGGACATTTTGATGTGGATGAGTTGTATAGTTATATGGCGGAAAAGGAAAAGTTCCGGGTGAGTCGTGCTACCCTGTATAATACCATCATTTTACTCATAGATGCTGGTCTGGTCATCAAGCACCAGTTTGGCAATACTTCCCAGTATGAACGCTCGTATAACAATGAAACCCATCATCACATGATTTGTACCAGCTGTGGAAAGGTGTCGGAGTTTGAAGACGAGAACCTGAAGCAGGCTATTGCGCAGACAAAACTGAAGGGATTTTATGCTTCGCATTACTCTTTATACATCTATGGCTTGTGCAATAAGTGCATGGCGGCGAAACGGAAGAAGAAATAATACCAAAGAATATATAAAACAAAAAGAATCATGAAAGTAGATGTTTTGCTAGGTTTACAGTGGGGCGACGAAGGAAAAGGCAAAGTAGTCGATGTGTTGACTCCCCGTTACGATGTGGTTGCCCGTTTTCAGGGAGGCCCGAACGCCGGACATACTCTTGAATTTGAAGGTCAGAAATATGTACTCCGTTCCATTCCTTCTGGAATTTTTCAGGGAGATAAAGTAAATATCATTGGTAATGGAGTAGTGCTTGACCCGGCCTTGTTTAAGGCGGAAGCGGAAGCATTGGAAGCAAGCGGTCACCCTTTGAAGGAACGTTTGCATATTTCCAAGAAGGCCCATCTGATTTTGCCTACTCACCGTATCCTGGATGCTGCATACGAAGCTGCCAAAGGTGCTTCTAAAGTGGGAACTACCGGAAAGGGTATTGGCCCGACTTATACAGATAAGGTGAGCCGTAACGGACTGCGTGTGGGAGATATCCTGCATAACTTCGAGGCTAAATATGCAGCTGCCAAAGCACGTCATGAAGCAATCCTGAAGAGCCTGAATTATGAATATGATATAACGGAACTTGAAAAACAGTGGATGGAAGGCATTGAATACCTTCGTCAGTTCCATTTGGTGGATAGTGAGCATGAAATCAATCGTCTGCTGAATGAAGGCAAGTCTGTACTTTGTGAAGGTGCTCAGGGTACCATGTTGGATGTAGACTTCGGTTCTTATCCGTTTGTCACTTCTTCCAATACCATCTGTGCCGGTGCTTGTACGGGTTTGGGATTAGGTCCTAACAAAATCGGTGAAGTGTATGGTATCATGAAAGCTTATTGTACACGTGTCGGTTCAGGTCCGTTCCCTACTGAACTTTTTGATGAAACCGGAAAGAAGATTCGTGACTTGGGACATGAATATGGAGCTGTAACGGGTCGTGAACGTCGTTGCGGATGGGTTGACTTGGTGGCATTGCGTTATGCTATTATGATCAATGGGGTTACTCAGTTGATTTTGATGAAGAGTGATGTTTTGGACGATTTCGATACCATCAAGGCTTGTGTGGCATACAAAGTCAATGGAGAGGAAATTGATTACTTCCCGTTCGATATTACAGAAGGAGTTGAACCTGTGTATGCAGAACTTCCGGGCTGGAAGACGGATATGACCAAGATGACCAGTGAAGATGAATTCCCCGAAGAATTCAATGCTTATATCACTTTCCTGGAAGAACAGTTGGGTACTCCGATAAAGATTGTGTCTGTAGGTCCTGACCGTGAACAGACAATTGAACGCTACGTGGATTGATTTATTTATCTGAATAAATTGGGAAAGCCATCCTTTTGAGGATGGCTTTTTTTGTTTCTTTTAATGAAACTGATTATCGCTTAATTCTTTTGTTGTTACTATCTTTTTGATAGATATAATTATCTATATGTCGTTTTTTGATTTTGTTTTTATTTCACGGATTTTTCTGTTATCTTTTGTTTATTCCATTTCTTTTTCTTACTGTTTATCCATCTGATTGCTGTATTAAAGGTGGATTGATATTCGTTTTTATTGTGTCTTTTTGGTGATTTTTATTATTTTTCTGTGATATTTTGTTGTTTATTAGATTAAATATATATCTTTGTGGTGTTGTTAATAGGTTTTAATATGTATTTATAATGTATTTTATTAACTAAACGAGGTTTATTCATGTTTAATCAAAGGAGGGATTTATGAAAAGGAAACTTACATTGATGCTGACCTTTCTGTTTGTATGGATGGGAGTAGCATGGTCACAAGGATTAACGGTGAAAGGTGTGGTGACTTCAGAAGAAGATGGGCTTCCTATTGTAGGAGCATCAGTGCTGGTGAAAGGTACTACCCAAGGAACCATCACCGATGTGGATGGTAATTTTGAGATTTCAGGTGTGAAGGCTGGAAGCAAGACCTTGATTGTTTCATTTGTGGGAATGAAAAGTCAGGAGGTAGCGATAAAGCCCAACATGAAGATTGTATTGCAGTCGGATACGGAAACCTTGGATGAGGTAGTGGTTACTGCAATGGGTATTTCAAGAGAGAAGAAAGCATTAGGATACGCCTTGCAAGAAGTAAAATCGGATGAAATTACTCAAGCCGCACCGTTGAATGTGGCTAATGCACTTTCAGGTAAGATTGCCGGAATACAGATTACTTCACAAGGTGGACAGGTTGGAGCCTCTCAAAATATTGTGATTCGTGGTAATTCTTCATTTGGAAACAATGCGCCTTTGATTGTGGTGGATGGGGTACCTGTGCAGAATGATAACGGAACAGGTTCATCTGTCAATTTGGGTTCAGGTTTGAACGATATTAATCCGGAAGATATTGAATCCATATCAGTATTGAAAGGTGGTTCGGCAGCCCTTTATGGTATGCGTGCTGGAAACGGTGTTATCCTTATCACAACCAAGTCGGGTAAAAAAGACAAAGGCGTACAAATCTCGTATGACGGAAGTTTTACGGTTGACCAGATTTACAACTTGCCAAAACTTCAGAACAAATACGGGCAAGGATATTACGGAAGTGAGTTTGACTGGAAAGAAGGAGGTTACAGCGATACTATGTCATACGCAGATTTTGCTGTACAGCATGGATTCTCCTACTACGACGGTATGGGAAATGGGGTGAATGATAATGCTGACGAGTCTTGGGGACCACGTTTGGATATCGGTCTGATGATTCCACAATTTAATAGCCCGGTTGTGAATGGTGTGCGCCAAGCTACTCCGTGGGTATCTCATCCGGACAATATCAAAGATTTCTTTGAAACGGGTTACTCACAGAGCCACATGATTTCATTGACTACTTCCAATGAAAGATCATCCACTCGTGCTTCGTTGGGATACCGCGATCAGAAAGGTACTACACCCAACACAGACCAAAAACGTTACTCTATTGCCATAAACTCGAAGATGAGTGTAAACAAGTATCTTGACTTCGATTTGTCTGCAAACTTTGTCCGCACCAAGAGTGACAATCTTCCTGGAACCGGATACAGCGGTTCAAACGTACTGCAGTCTTTGCTGCAATGGCATGGACGTCAGATTGACATAGAGGATTTGAAGGCAAATTATGACCAGAAGGACGAGATGGGTAATTATACTCATTACAATTGGCAGCAGGCTTATGCCACGAACCCGTACTGGGTGCTGAACCATAACTTGAACAAATACACCCGTGACCGTTTCTATGGCAAGTCTTCTATTTTTATCAAGCCTACTGACTGGTTGAAGTTTGAAGGACGTCTTGGTTTTGATCACTTCGATTCAAATCAGTTGTCTAATATAGAATGGAGTGTGGATTATCCGGATGGATATTTCCGTAACTACGATCGTCGTACCACGGAAATCAATGCCGATTTCATCGCTTACTTCACCAAACAATTCGGTGACCTCAATGTGAATGCGTTAGCTGGAGCTAACTATCGTGATTATGCGTACGAAATTAATACAATAGGAGCTGACCAGTTGACCGTTCCCGGACTTTATACCGTAGCGAACGCAAAAGGAACAGCTTATACTGCACAGAACCATGAAACACGGCGTTCGAACTCTGTGTACGCCAATCTTTCATTGGGGTGGAAAAATCAGCTTTATGCAGATATCAGTGTACGTAACGACTGGGATTCTACCATTAAGGATGCGTTCTTCTATCCGTCATTTAGCGGTAGCTGGATTTTGACAGAAACACTTCCGATGCTGACCAGAGGGGGTATTCTCAATTTCCTGAAGCTTCGTGGTGGATGGGCTAAAATCGGTAATGCCACAGATCCATATGTATCTAACTCATATTATTCAGTAGTGTCTGCACCGTTTAACGGTACTACGCTTTACTACAATCCTACGACTTATCCTGCACGCGATCTGCGTCCTGAAATGATAAAGACATGGGAAGTCGGTCTTGAGGCAAGCTTGTTGGATAACCGTATTCACTTTGATGGAGCTTATTACCAGAAAGTTACTACCGATCAGATTGTGCAAGCTAATGTCGCAACTTCCACCGGTTATAGTTCTATGTATATCAATGCGGGTAAGGTAAGCAACAAAGGTGTTGAACTTCAGTTGTCAGCCGATATTTTCCGTAATCCAAAAGGATTCAGCTGGACTACCACATTAAACTGGGCAAAGGATAAAAGCCGTATCGACGAACTTTATACTGATCCTGTTACCGGACAGAAACTGGACGCTTATGAAATCGGAAGCAGCTGGAGCTGTACCAGCTATGCAATACCAGGTGAAAGCTGGGGAACACTTGTGGGAACAGGATATGTATATAATGACGATGGTTCCATTCGGGTAGAAAACGGAATGCCGGTATATGAAAGTGCACAAAAAATCGGAAATGTAAGTCCGGACTGGTTGGCTGGCTGGAGCAACGAATTTACCTACAAAGACTGGAGCTTCGGGTTCTTGCTTGACTTCCGCAAAGGGGGAGATGTTTACTCTATCTCACAGGCTTTTGGTACACAGACCGGTATATATGATTTTACTGCAGCGGGAGATATTCGTGAAAACGGTGTTATTGCAGGTAAGAATGTGTTGACCGACAAAGTGTTCAAGACAGCCGACGGTAAAATCAATGATGTGGCAGTGAATGCGGAAGACTTCTTCTATAACTTCTATACCATTTGTGAAATGTCAGTCTTTGATGGTTCTTACTTGAAGTTGCGTGAAGCACATCTTACTTATACCTTCCCTAAACAGTTGTTGAAGAATACATTCATCAAATCAGCGAAGATTTCACTGGTTGGAACAAACTTGGCACTGTTATGGGTACATAGTTCGAACCTCACTCACCTTGATCCGGAATCTACAACGGGTTCAAGCAATGGAGACGTAGGTTTTGAATCAAACTCTTACCCTCCTTCACGAAGCATTGGTTTAAAGTTAGGAGTGACATTCTGATAAAATTAATTTAAAAGGAACTGACTATATGAAAAGATATATTAAGAAAATCACCATGGCATTCATGGCTGGAGTTTTAATTTGGGGTGCTACCGGATGTACGAACTCGTTCGAGGAAATCAACCAAGACCCGGACAATGCAACCAATGTTCCAAATGGGAACCTTCTTGCTTATGTTATTTACTACACTTCCTATCGATTCAATGACCGCTGGTTTGCGATGGATGAGCCTATGACTTTCTGCGGTTATGCGGCAAAGATGAGTTACATCGATGAATCGCGTTACAGCTATCGTACAAATATACAAGATAGTAACTGGGAGTATGTATATCGTATCCTGAATAATGTGATGGATTTGCAGGGACGTGCCACGCCCGGTTCGAATCTTTTGAATGTGGCCAAAGTGATGGAAGTAACTGTCATGCAGGTCGCTACCGACAGATGGCGTGACGTTCCTTACAGCGATGCCGTAAAAATGAGTGAAGGTATTCTGACTCCTAAATACGATAAGCAGGAAGACATTTATCCGGCCTTGCTTGCGAAGTTGAAAGAAGCTGCCGATAGTTTTGCCAGCAACGAGGGAACTGATGATATCAGTGACGGTGACTTATTGTTTGGTGGGGATGTCACTAAATGGCAGAAGTATTGCAACTCACTGCGTCTTCGTTTGGCTATTCGCATATCTGAGGTTAGTCCTGAGCTGGCACAATCAACTGTGGAGGAAGTGTTGGGTGATCCTTCACGCTATCCGATTATGGACTCTAATGATGACAATGCATTCTTCTGGTGGCAGGGTTCCGATTCCAACTTTTTCGAACCGATAGCCGACCAGTATCGTACACGTAAAACGGAATATTGTGCGTCCGACGTGATGGTCGACAATTTGTTGGCGGCCGACGATCCCCGTATTGGCATTTATTTCACTCCTACGCCGGCAAGTCAAACGGAGGGTGATGATGATTATACCGATGGAACTCCTGTGTATAGAGGATATACTATCGGAGCTTCCTCAAATGCGGTTTCTAAATTATACTCGGTATGGAATTATAAATACGGGCAGGACTTAGGAGGATTTTCTCCTTGGATGCGTGTAGCCGAAGTGTATTTCCATATTGCTGAGGCTGCCATGCTGAACTATGATACTGGTAGTTACGCTACTGCGGCTGCCAACTATGAAAAAGCCGTGCGTTTTTCTATGGTTGAAAATGAAGTAAGTGATGCAGACGCAACCGAGTACCTGGAAAATGGAGGTAAATTTGACAACACGTTAAAGAAAATATGGTACGAAGAATGGGTCGCTATGTTTAAGCAGGCGATGGAAGGTTGGTCGTTGTACCGTCGTACGGGAGTTCCTGAAAACAACTATATTGCTCCGGGACGTCCTGCTCAGTACGCGAACCATAATGTGCCCCCATTGCGTTCGCCGTATCCTTCAACCGAACTAAATTTGAACGCGGCCAATAATGCACCTTATAATGCTGAAGTCGTGGATAACTTATGGGGTAAACCTATGTGGTGGGACACCAGAGAGGGTGTATATTAATCTACTCTTAAAGTTGACATTGGACTGAAGGGGGGATTATTTAAATAGACCCTGATGTATATGTCTCTCTTTTAATTTGCATTTTGAAGGGGTTTCTCAGTGATGAGAGGCCTCTTTTTTATTTTATGCAATTTGTTAATCACTTTGAATATGATTCCTTGAAGGTTAATATGTGTTGTAAAACATGGTTTTTCAGCTGTTTCTTTTGTGGTTTCAACCGGAATGTTTACTTTTGCACTGTGTTTTTCATAGTATTAGATTTAAGGTTAACAAAGGTTGGAGTTCAGCGGAACTCCTTTTTTTATGTCCGTAGGTGAGGTTTCCTTTTTTTCTGTTTGCTGAGCCGTTCTTTTATTTGTTCGTTTTTCTGTAAGTTTTCCTTCAAGCCGTTTCTTCTGTTTTTTCGTAAGCTTCTTCTTGTTCCTCCTTGTAAGCGTCCCGTTTGTTTTTCAAGCGCTTCGTTTTTTCCTCTTCAGGCGTGTCGTATTGAAGAAATGTCGGTGAGATAATCCTTTGTTGTATTTAGGTTTTCTATGTTTCCGTCCGGGGAGACGTATGTTTCCCTGCCGGGAAACGTACGTTTCCCACGGCGGAAACCTACGTTTCACGAGAGGAAAACATAGAAAATGTCGGGAGTCTCTGGAAAAAATGTGCCTGCGGTGTGAGTTTTATACATGCGCGTACACACGCCCGCGCGAAATACATAATGTAATGCTGTTTCCGTCCGTTTATTGGAACGTCAAAAATGTTCACCTGCAACTGTCTTGTTCACAGCTGTTTACAGAAAATCTTCAAAAAATCTGCAAAAAAGTATTGCATAAAAGTTGCAGAA
>ERZ779913.280-NODE-280-length-23465-cov-3.27219_pt1 | contig 23465 bp, 19 predicted proteins | sample MGYA00511547_ERZ779913 | MGnify/ENA primary metagenome ERZ779913 (study PRJEB29588, sample SAMEA2149539) | human gut metagenome | biome: human gut; feature: human-associated habitat; material: faeces | place: Denmark | collected 2008/2010 ...
GTTCAGAATCGGCATACGTACCTCGCGCGAGGCATTGAACACCACCTCGCGTACCGGCTTGCGTTCTTCCAGCGGGAGCATCTTGTTTTCCCGCAGGTGCTTCCACACGTTTTCCACGTCGACAATGGCATCGTCCACCAATGAACCGATGGCGATGGCCATACCTCCCAGACTCATGGTATTGATGCTCAGTCCCATGTAGTGCAGTACCAGAATGGCCACCACCAGGGAAAGAGGAAGGGTAATCAACGAAATAATCGTCGTACGTGTATTGGCCAGGAACAGGAAGAGCACGATGACCACAAAGATGGCACCTTCATACAGCGATTCCTGTACGTTGCTGATGGAGCTTTCGATAAAACGCGACTGGCGGAACACATCGGTAGAGATTTTCACATCCTTCGGCAGGTTCTTCTGCAAATCGGCCAAGGCCTTCTCCAGCTGTTCCGTCAAGGCAATCGTGCCCGTGTTGGGCTGCTTCGTTACCGTAAGCAGTACGGCTGGCTTTCCTTTTTCGGAAGCCACTCCCAATTTGGGCTGCTGCGAACCGATGCGCACATCGGCCACGTCTTCCATGGTAATGGGTGCTCCCTCTGCCGTGGTCTTGATGACAGCCCGACCCAGCTTATGCACATCGTCCGTAGAAAGCACTCCTCGCACAATGTACTCGTTGCCATATTCATAGATGACACCTCCGTTGGTATTCTGGTTCATGTTGCGCGACACAGCCATCACCTCTCCCAGAGTCACCCCATAATGACGCATCCGGTCGGGATGAATCAGAATCTGGTATTCCTTGATGTCTCCTCCCAGTACGGCCACCTGTGCCACACCTCCGGTGGACAACAGACGCGGACGGATGGTCCAGTCGGCCAGCGTACGCAAATCCTGCATGGAAGTAGAATCGGCGGTCAGGCCCACAATCAGCAATTCACCCAAAATAGACGACTGCGGTCCCAGGGTAGGCTTTCCCACATTGTCCGGCAAAGACTCGCCCACTGCGGCCAGCTTCTCAGACACAATCTGACGGGCCAGATAGATATCGGTATCCCATTCAAACTCGACCCAAACCACTGAAAAGCCCGTGGTGGAAGAAGAACGCACCCGTCGTACATTGGTCGCTCCATTCACGGCCGTCTCGATAGGGAAAGTAACCAACTGTTCCACTTCCTCGGCCGCCATACCGTTGGCCTCGGTCATCACCACCACCGTCGGGGCATTCAGGTCGGGAAACACATCCACTTCGGTATGGAAGGCGGTATAGGTTCCTCCTATCAGCAACAATATCGCTGCCACCAGTACCAGCAAGCGGTTCTGTAAGGAAAATCGTATAATCTTGTTCAGCATAGCTCCTCCGCTTTAATGGTTATGTGTATGCGCCGGGATGGCATTGGAAGCCGAAGCCAGTTTGACATGAATCGCGCCACGGGTCACTACCGTATCCCCGTCTTTTATACCGGAAAGAATCTCTACCCGGCTGCCGTCGGAAGCTCCTAATTTCACTTCCTGCTTTTTATAGCACTCCTCGTCCAGCTTCAAATAGACGAAATACACACCCTGTTCCTCGGTCAAGGCCGATACCGGAAGGCTCAATACGCCGTTCCGTTCACCCGACAAGAGGTACACTTCCACAAAAGACCCGGGAACCATGTCGCCCCGGTTGTCGAACTCAAAAGTCACCGGCACATAATAAGAGGTATCTCCCGAAGACTTGCCGAAAGAAAGCAACTTGCCTCCCAAATTCTCAAGGCTATAGACTTTATTATTATAAGGAGTTTGGAAATTGGCAGACACCACCTGGGAAAGCTGTGCATAATAACGCTCGGACACTTCCGCCTTCAACACCAGCCGACGGGTCTGTGTCACCGTCATCAACGGCTGGCCCACTGTTACATAATCGCCTTCCTTCACCAAGCACGTCTTGATAAATCCACCGATAGGCGACTTGACAGACACTCCCTTGCCCGACATGCTCGGCTTCAAGGCTTCATAAGTGAGACGGGCATTCTCGTAGGCCTCACGCAGGGCCGCAAAGTCCTTTTGCGACACAATCTGGCTGCTCACCAGTTTCTGAGCCCGTTCGTATTCTTCCTTGGCCTTCTCATAAGCCACCTTGGCTTTCTGCACAGGGTCGCCATCCTGGATATGGGCGGCCGACACGCTCAGCAATTCTGTTCCCTTGCCGACTTGCATTCCCTCGGCTATTTTCCGGGAGAAAGAAACCACTCCCGAAGAAGCGGCTACTACGGTAGCTTCTTCTCCCTGGGCCGCCAGAATCTGTCCACTGGTATGAATCACATTGCGAAAACTTCCTGCATGAACGGCTTCGGCCTCCACGCCTGCCGCCTTTGCTTTTTCAGGAGTCAGAATAATCTCATCGGAATGACCGGCTTTTTCTCCGGCATGCATTTCTTCTTCATGGTTGTGTCCCTCTTCACCATGTTCATGGGCATGCTCTCCACACGCCCCCAATAGGAACATACACAATGTCCCTGTCAAAATATAGTTTTTCATTGAATTACGGTGTTTTAATTTTGTTGCAAAAATAACTTCTGTACCCTGCAAGCTGGTTGCAAAGTACACTGCTAACTCTCTATCCCCTACAATGGGACTATTTTATGCAACAAAGGGAGGGGCACGGAAATTCCGCACGGCCGAGAAACTCCGGGCATGCAGTTTTTCTATATAATAGGAAGCCAAGTCCGTAGATTCGACAGAGACAGGCGCCTCCAACCACACGGACGACAGGTAAATCAGGGTATAATACGCATAATCCGGCGTAAAATCCGGGGAATGATGCGGAGTGGAAAAGGAGAAATGGGTCACACAGCTGATATCGCAGGTATGCTTGTCGGCATCACCGGGACAATGGCAGGTTTCTCCTTCCGCATGCACATGCGCAGGAGTGCAGGTTTCCATGTCCGGACTGACACAGAATGCTTCGTTGTGATGATGATGTGGAAAAACGCCTACCACCAGCACCCACAGACTGACAAGCAACAAGCAATATGCATTTACACGATGTTTCATTCCCTTTCTCTAACGGGCGCAAAGGTAAAAAGAAATACAGAAAAAAACAACGTTTTGTATGCAGACTGGAATTTGAATCGTTTTCTTGCCAACGTATCGGAAAAACTTTTTTAAAGAAGCGGCCGTACACCCTTACTATAAAATAGATTACCTTTGCAAGCAAAAAGAGAGGTGAATATGAAATCTGGTCGTATATTCCTGCTGGCTTGTCTGCTGCCCGCCCTTCCGCTGACAATTTATGCACAAGGGCCCGACCGGAGGCCCATCCCTTCTCTTCCAGAAGAAGAAATAGAAGGAACACCTGCGTACATAGCCCTCAGCCGCATTGAAGTGGCCGACAGCCTACTGGAACCCAATGTATTGATTTTTTGCGGACAACAGGTGAACCTGGACCCTTCCGACCGCAAACGGAAACTGAGAAGGGAACTGGCTTCGCTGTCCCGCTATTCACAATCCCTACAACAAAAAGCTGCTTATTTCTTTCCCTTGGTGGAACCCATTCTGGAGGAACATCAAATTCCCGACGATTTCAAGTACCTGATGGTGATTGAAAGTGGTATGAACCCGGAAGCCCGTTCTCCTGTCGGTGCTCTCGGTCTGTGGCAGTTCATGAAAGAAACGGCCAAAGAATATGGGTTACGGGTAGAAAGGAAAATAGACGAACGGCTGGATGTGGAAAAATCAACCCATGCCGCCTGCCGCTACCTGCGTACCGCCTACGACAAGTTTCACGACTGGGTGGCCGTGGCACAATCGTACAACATCGGACAAGCCCGCATAAGAACGGAACTGAAAGAACAGAAAGTGGAAGAAGCCATCGACCTGCAACTGGTGGAAGAAACCAACCGCTATATCTACCGCTTACTGGCCATCAAAATTTTATTTACCCATCCGGAGAATTTCGGTATCACCGCCGTACCCGACTACTACAAGAAAATACGAAGAAGATAGAAACAAAAACGCCATGAAGCCTGCTCCCACAGGAGCCTTCTTCATGGCGTTTTTTATTTCACTGACTGAAATTACTTCACTTTCAGGCTGTAGTTTTCAATTCCTTTCGGATGAATCACCTTTTCCAACTTCAAATCGAAAATCAGCATGGAGTTAGCTGGAATGGAAGACTGAGAGGATTCTCCATAAGCCAAATCTGCCGGAATATACAATTCCACCCGCTGACCTTCTTTCATGTGCTGCAAAGCAGTCATCCAACCCACAATTAACCCATCAACCAATTGTCCATCTGTCCGTTTGGTCTGCATCGCCAGATGGCTAGGTACATGGATTTCTTCATCCAAATCTCCCGTATAATTCTGGTCGAATACAGTTCCATTAATCAGCTTGCCACGGTAATATACACTGACACTATCCGTAAACAAAGGAGTAATTCCCGTGCCCGGCTCCAGAATCTTCATATACACCGAATCATTGGCACTGGGCGGAGTTTCATAAGGATTTGTAGAGACAGAATTCCCTCCCAGTCCTGGAGTTGTACTTCCATTAGCAATCTTATAATTACGATAGATTTCCCATTCGCCTGGATGCATACGAGCTACGTCCGCAATGGAATCCAAATAACGGTCATTACGAACTTCCCAATTCGCATAAGGATCTTCCACGGTGGTATCTTCCGCACACGATGTAAATCCGAAAGAAAGGGCAAACGACAAGGCTATCAGCCAAAACAGGTTCTTGTTCATGTAAAGTTTAATTTGTGATTACAGGGTTTTCAGCAAGCTGGTGATGCTGACTTTGTCTGCAATGATATTATTCAAATCTGCAATGGCCACACGTACCTGTTCCATGGTGTCACGGTTACGCAGTGTCACGCAGTTGTCTTCCAAGGTCTGATGGTCGACCGTCACACAATACGGGGTACCGATGGCATCCTGACGGCGGTAACGCTTTCCGATAGAATCTTTTTCATCGTACTGGCAGTTGAAATGGAATTTCAGGTCATCGATAATTTCACGAGCTTTTTCAGGCAGACCGTCTTTCTTGACCAACGGCATGACAGCCAGTTTCACCGGTGCCAACGCTGCAGGCAATTTCAATACGACACGAGTCTCGCCGTTTTCCAGCTTTTCTTCGTGATAAGCGGCACTCATCACACTCAGGAACATACGGTCTACACCGATAGAAGTTTCGATGACATACGGAGTATAGCTTTCGTTGATTTCCGGATCGAAATACTTGATGCTCTTGCCAGAGAATTTTTCATGCTGGCTCAAGTCGAAGTTAGTACGAGAGTGGATACCTTCCACTTCCTTGAAACCGAACGGCATCAGGAACTCGATATCGGTAGCTGCATTGGCATAGTGAGCCAGTTTTTCGTGGTCATGGAAACGATAGTGGTCATCGCCGAAGCCCAGTGCCTTGTGCCATTTCAAACGAGTTTCTTTCCATTTCTTGAACCATTCGAGTTCAGTACCCGGTTTTACGAAGAACTGCATTTCCATCTGTTCAAATTCACGCATACGGAAAATGAACTGACGGGCTACGATTTCGTTACGGAAAGCTTTACCAATCTGTGCAATACCGAACGGAATCTTCATACGTCCTGTCTTCTGGACGTTCAAGTAGTTGACAAAAATACCCTGAGCGGTTTCCGGACGAAGATATACCTTCATGGCACCGTCGGCAGTAGAACCCATTTCAGTAGTAAACATCAGGTTGAACTGACGAACTTCGGTCCAGTTCTTAGTACCAGAAATCGGACATACAATGTCTTCATCCAAAATAATCTGACGCAATTCAGTCAGGTCGTTGGCATTCATCGCCTTGGAATAACGTTCGTGCAAGGCATCACGCTTTGCCTGGTGTTCCAATACACGAGGATTAGTGCTGCGGAATTCAGCTTCATTGAAAGCATCCCCGTATTTCTTGGCAGCCTTGGCTACTTCCTTGTTTATCTTTTCGTCGTATTTGGCAATCTGATCTTCAATCAATACATCGGCACGGTAGCGCTTCTTGGAATCACGGTTGTCAATCAACGGGTCATTAAATGCGTCTACATGACCGGAAGCCTTCCAAATGGTAGGGTGCATGAAGATTGCAGAATCGATACCTACAATGTTTTCATGCAGCAGGACCATGCTCTGCCACCAGTATTGTTTGATATTGTTTTTCAGTTCCACACCATTCTGACCGTAATCGTATACGGCACCCAGTCCATCATAAATTTCACTTGACGGGAATACAAAACCATATTCTTTACAGTGTGAAACAAGTTTCTTGAAAACGTCTTCTTGTGCCATTTTTCCTATTATTTTGATTTTTTCTACTTAAATATCTACTTAATAGGGCACAAAGATACAGATTTATCAATAAAAAAGCATCATAGGTATATTAATTTATCTTATGCATCACTTCATCTTACCGTTCTCATCCACCGTAAGCTGAAGGCCATCGTATGCTAAAAAGACATTTTCAGGCAACTGTTCCTGTACTTTTGCATGCAAACCGACCTGATGACTCATATGGATGAAATACGTTTTTTCGGCCTGGATACGCTTGGTTTGGTCCAACGCTTCGGACAAGGACTGGTGCGTCCAATGAGGTTCTATACGCAAAGCATTCATCACCAAAAGCTTTAAGTCTTTCAGGCAATCATAGCTCTCTTCCGGCATTTTCGACATATCGGTAATCCAAGCCATCGGCCCGATCCGGAATCCCATGATGGGAAGCTGCCCATGCATCACCCGGAAAGGGATAACCTCCACTTCATTACCTTCCGCATTCGATACCGTAAAGGGAACTCCTGCTTCAATATAATGCAAAGGAATATGCGGCACACCCGGATAAAGATTTTCGGCAAAGCAATAGGGCATCCGGTTCTTCAGGTGAGTGGCTGTATACTCCTCGGCATAAACCGGGATATCCCGAAAACGGCAAAAAGGCCGCAAATCATCCAGTCCCCCTACGTGGTCATAATGCTCGTGCGTAATCAAGACTCCGTCAATCGGACGGTAATCGTTCAGCCGAATCATCTGCTCCCGGAAATCCGGACCACAATCAATCAAGATACGTACGCCGTTCACTTCTACCAGTCCTGAACAACGCAAACGGTTATCATGCGGGTCCTTACTCGTACACACTTCACACGTACATCCCACCTGCGGCACGCCTGTCGATGTACCACTGCCTAATATTGTGACCTTCATTGTTTTTCTCCAATAAAATTAACTTCCGGACAAATGGTGATACCAAATTTCTCTTTCACCGAACGGACAATGGCCTCAGCCAACCGCACGACCTCTGCGCCAGTGGTCCCTCCTAAGTTCACCAGTACCAAGGCCTGCTTGTCGTGCACTCCGGCTCTTCCCAAATGCTTGCCTTTCCAACCGCAACGGTCTATCATCCATCCGGCCGGAATTTTTACCCGAGTCTCATCCACTTTGTAGTGAGGCATCTCCGGATACATCTTCAGCAACTCTTCAAACTGCTGTACCGGTACAATGGGATTCATAAAGAAACTTCCGGCATTTCCTATCTTTTCCGGATCTGGAAGCTTGGCTTCCCGAATATGTATAATGATTTGCCGAAGACCGGCTAACGAGAGTTCTCCTCCCTCTTTCTGCAATTCCGAACGGATATTGCCATAATCCAGATGATAAACCGGCTTTTTCAGCAAACGATACGTGACATACGTCACAATGTATTTCCCTTTCAGTTCTTTCTTGAAAATGCTTTCGCGATACGCATAATGGCATTCCTCGTTCGTAAAGGTACGTAACTCACCGCTCTCTACTGCCACCGTTTCCACAGCGACAATCAAATCTTTTGCTTCCACGCCATAAGCTCCGATGTTTTGGACCGCAGAAGCCCCCACTTCACCGGGAATCAACGATAAATTCTCCGCCCCATACCAGCCTTTCTGCACGGTATAGTCTACCAAATTATCCCAAACTTCTCCAGCTCCGACACGCAGGTCGACGAACTCTTCCGTTTCCTGCACCACTTGTATACCTTTAATACCAGAATGCAATACCGTTCCCGAATAATCGGACACAAACAGCAGATTACTTCCTCTTCCTACATGCAAAAGAGGTGCATCCTTCTCCTGTCGTCCGGTCAAGAAGCCCTGCAGTTCATCTACTGACTCATATTCTACGAAACGAGCTGCCTTTACATCCATTCCGAACGTATTATAAGGAAGCAAGGAATAATTTGTAAAATCTTTCATATCCGTCAATCGCTCAAATCTTCAAATCGCATCAGTTTCCATACGCCTCCATAGCGTTCAAAATACAGCGTATTACTGAAACCGTTACCAAATCCTTTAAATTCCACTACTTTATAATCGGAACGTATATTTTCCGGCTGACCATAATGCACATTGGTCATACGCCCCTTCATCATTGGAGGACGGAAAGCAAACCATTGTCCCTGCTCCAGTGTCGTTTCCAAAATCTGGAATTCATCTTCCGGATCGGCAGTCACAAACTTCAGCGGGTCGCGCAAACGTTCCTGCTGGAACACAGAATCACGTGAGAAACGTTCGTAGAATGTATAGAAATCTTCCTTTCCGTCTTCTTCGTCGGGCAACTTCTCCACATTAATGGCTTCCAGGAACCAAGAATCCTTTTTCCGCTGAAAATAATAACGTTTGACCCTGCGGTCTGTCAGGAAAATCCAATCTACCTGCACACTATGCAAACTGGTATCCTTTTCTATCTCCATGTCTTCTTCCTTGTCGAAAAGAACGGTATAAGCCGGTTCACGACTGAACAGAGGATCAAACTTCCAATCTGCTTTTTGAATACGGGTCACTTGTTTCCCTTTATATTCGGAAAATGGGAATACCACCCGCGACAGCTGGAACTTTGCATCGGAAGCAAAATTATAAAAGAAATCTGCAAAACTTTCGTCTGCAGCCGCAGGAATCTGCTCTTCTACCACTACAGTGGAGTCCTGAATGGAATCCGGATGTACTTTTATAGAATCAATTTGTTCAGTCAAGGCAGCGAACGGATCTGTTTTCTTCTTTCCACCGCCGCACGATACCATCAGCATCAGCAAACAGCATCCAATGATTAGTCTTTTCATTTGGTTTCCTCAAATATCGCCGCAAAATTACCTTTTTTTTCTTATCATTATCCAAGAAACAAGAGTTTTCTTTTTTGTTGGATGAAAAACCGAATTTTTCAGTTTAAATCCTTACCTTTGCAAACAAAAATAATTAACGAAGAGATATGTTAGCAAAAATAGAACAGTTGCTTCAGGAAGTAAAAGGACTCACAGCGCAGAATCCAGAAGAACTGGAGGCTTTACGCATCAAATACCTGAGCAAGAAAGGTGCCATCAACGCACTGATGGCCGACTTCCGTAACGTACCTGCTGAACAGAAAAAAGAAGTAGGTATGAAATTGAACGAGTTGAAGAACCTGGCACAAGAACGCATTGCCGCCTTGAAAGAAACATTCGAAAATCAAGACAACAGCGCGGCTGAACTGGACTTGACTCGTACGGCTTATCCGATTAAACTGGGTACACGCCATCCGCTGACAATTGTGCGCAACGAAATCATCGATATCTTCGGCCGCATGGGCTTTACCATTGCCGACGGACCGGAAGTAGAAGACGACTGGCATGTGTTCTCTTCTATGAATTTCCCCGCAGACCATCCGGCACGCGACATGCAGGATACATTCTTCATTGAAACTCATCCCGACATCATTCTCCGTACACACACTTCTTCTGTACAGAGCCGCGTGATGGAAGTTTCTCAGCCTCCTATCCGTGTCATCTGCCCGGGACGTGTATACCGCAACGAAGCCATCAGCTATCGTGCACACTGCTTCTTCCATCAGGTAGAAGGTCTGTATGTCGACAAAAACGTGTCTTTTACCGACCTGAAACAAGTGCTGCTGCAGTTTGCACAAGAAATGTTTGGACCGGATACAAAAATCCGTTTGCGTCCGTCATACTTCCCGTTCACTGAACCCAGTGCCGAAATGGATATCAGCTGCGACATCTGCGGCGGTGAGGGCTGTCCGTTCTGTAAATATACCGGATGGGTAGAAATCCTGGGATGCGGAATGGTAGACCCGGCTGTGCTGGAAGCCAACGGCATTGACAGTAAAGTATATACGGGTTATGCTTTCGGTATGGGAGTAGAACGTATCACGAACCTGAAATACAAAGTAAAAGACTTGCGTATGTTCTCTGAGAACGACACCCGTTTCTTGGAGGAATTTGAATCAGCCAACTGATTCCGAGTAAACGCTTTTTCATAAGAACACGGATTACACCGGGAGTAAAAGGGAAGATTTCCTACTAACATCTCGTGTAATCCGTGTTTATCTTATATATATCACACTTTTTCTTCCCCGAATATGCCAAAAGACAAGCTGGTCACTCCGAGTTTTTGTGCCATCCTGGCAGCCAATTTTCTACTTTATTTCGGCTTCTGGCTACTCACTCCGATTCTTCCCTTTTATTTGTCGGAAGTATTCCACACGTCACATACCACCATCGGAATCATTCTTTCCTGCTATACGGTTTCTTCCTTGTGCATCCGTCCTTTTTCCGGTTATATCTTGGATACATTCGCCCGCAAACCTTTGTATTTGCTGGCCTACTTCATCTTTACTTTGATATTTGCCGGATACATGACTGCCACCGTACTGACTTTGTTTATCATTTTCCGCGTGGTGCATGGATTCTCCTTCGGGATGGTCACCGTAGGAGGGAATACACTTGTCATCGACATCATGCCTTCCTCCCGCCGGGGGGAAGGATTAGGATACTACGGACTGACCAACAACATAGCCATGTCCATAGGTCCGATGTTCGGCTTGTTCCTGCACAGTGGAGAGGCTTCCTACACCACCATCTTCTCGTATGCGCTGGGATCGTGTGTCATCGGCTTCATCGCTGCCTGCACCGTGCGTACCCCTTACAAAGCTCCCGTAAAACGAGCTCCCATTTCTCTCGACCGGTTTATCTTAATCAAAGGACTTCCAGCCGGATTAAGTCTGCTGTTACTCTCCATCCCGTATGGAATGACCACCAACTATGTAGCCATGTATGCGCAAGAAATAGGTATTACCGCTGAAACCGGTTTCTTTTTCACTCTCATGGCCGTAGGAATGGCCGTCAGCCGGTTATTCAGTGGCCGACTGGTAGACCGAGGCTTGGTGACCAAGGTCATTGCGGCAGGCTTGTATCTGGTCAGTGCCTGTTATTTTGCCTTGACAGCCTGCGGATGGCTGGCAGAATGGAACCTGAAAATCACAACAACCATTTTCTTTCTTATTTCATTGCTGCTGGGTATTGGATTCGGTACCATGTTCCCTGCCTATAATACGTTGTTTGTCAACCTGGCTCCCAACAACCAGCGAGGAACAGCCACAAGTACCTATTTAACTTCATGGGATGTTGGTTTGGGAATCGGTATGCTGACAGGAGGTTATATTGCAGAAATTGCTACGTTCAAGATGGCCTATCTTTTCGGAGCTTCCCTCACGGTTGTATCCCTGCTTTATTTCCATGTAAAGGCAGGTCCCCATTTCGAACAAAACAAACTCCGCTGAAAGGATTCTTACTCCTTATAGGTGAATACAAAGATATGTGACAAACGATTATCGACTTTTGTCAATTGCAAAGACAAAATAAAGGGACGGAACAAATCGGCATGCCGAATCATAAATGGCGGAAGATAAGAAGAATACTTTTCGGGCGACTCCATTACTTTCTCCATATCGGCCACCATAATATAAGAAGCATCACGCGACAAATTGGAAACGCATTCGTCAAATAAAGAATGAGATGGAGAAGCTGCTATTGCCGCTACACATGAATCAACCCTTTCACGTCCCGATACAACCAGCAAACTATCGGACTCAGAAACCATTGGTATCGCCTGTAGACCTTCTATCGTACGCTGCTGGCAGTCTTCCGCTCCATACATCTGACCGCTCAAATAAAACACCTCACTGTTGAGATGAATATCATATTCGCTCCAACTATGACAAGCTTCCTTTCCTAACAAAGGTACCGATGCGGTACGTCCGTAAATGGTAATGAAATCTGTAGCTTGAGAATGATGTATAGACGCAAAAACAGTATCTTCACGAAGCGATTTATTGTCCTTTACGGCATCAATGACCTGTTCTATCAGCTTCTTCTGATAACTTACCACTACCAACCCCTCGGTTGTATAGACTGACAAATACTTTTTAGGAGTCAAAGGATATATTTCAATTTTTTTCCCACGATAAAACTCTTTCTTAGGGGTAAAATCTACTCCAAAACGACTCTGTATAGCTTCAATCAATTGACGTTTCCCCTCTTTTCCCATCCGGAAATAAGCAACTACATCCATTGAGGTATGTGGCTGATGAAAACTTATCACCACATAATGCATTTGATAAGACAAACCATGGGCAGAAATGGATGAAAACTCATTTAGGTCAGACAATATATCATTAATCAAACCCGACCGATGAAGTGTATCCAACTGGGAAGAATAGGCCATCTGAGAGAAGGCATGCATAAACTTATCAATATTGTCTGTTTCGAGCACACCTGCACAATCTTGAGGGACAAATTCGAACACATCTATCTGATTTTCCTTATCGGCCATACTCAGACGGGCAAAACCATAAAAGGCAATCCCGATACAAAACAGTACCACGGAAAGCACCACACCCAATTTTATGACCGAACGAATTTGCATTACTATACGATTTCACGCAAAGATAGCAAAAACTTTTTAAAAAGTACAAACAAAAACGAATATATTTTTAGAAAGTCATTTACATTGTTTTAATTTTTCCATCAATTCGGCGCGTGAGATTCCCAAATCAATTGCTTTCTCATATGCCTCACGCGCATCGTCCTTCTTTTTTTGTTCTAAATAAATGTCTCCTTTCATCAGATAAGACGTGGCATCCTGACCATCCAGTTTCAGTACTTCGTCCAAATCATACAAAGCTGCGTCCAATTGTCCGTGTTCCCATTCCATATTAGCCCTCATCTTCAATATTGCCACATCTTTGGGGAAATCGGTTACCAAACGGTTCATGGCATCCATTGCCGACTGAAAACGTCCTTCCTTCTCATCCAGCATAACAATACCGATGCGAGCCGTCTTATTCTTCACATCCTGCTCCAGCACGACATTATAATCTACACGGGCTTCCTTATATTCACGACGTTGCATATAAATATAAGCCCTGAACAAACGGGCCTCCTTGTTTTTTGGCAAAAGGTCAATCACGTTGCAATAATCCAAATAAGCTTTCTGGGTCAGATTCTTCTCCAGGTAGAGTGCAGCCCGGTTCAGCAACATTGTGGTAGAATAAGGAATGATGTTCAAAGCTAACGTATACGACTCTATCGCTTCATCAGTCTTCCCCAATCGTTTCTGCACAGTACCCAGATTGGAGAACAACAAGGCATTCCGTGCATTGTTCGGTTCAAGTTTCAATGCCTTTTGGAAGAGTTGTTCTGCCTGGACCAGACTGTCTTTCTTCACACAATCCATCGCCTGCTCAACTATCTCATTATACGACTGAGCCTGCACTGAAAATGCGGCTAAGAACCAACCGCACAAAACCAACAGTAAATATTTCATTTTCTTTTTCTTTGATTCTACAGCGAAGGTAGCATTTCTAAACCGAACAAAGAGGTATTACAATATTTTTTTGTAAGTTTGAACAATCATTTATATAAAACCCGAAAATCATGAAAACAGAAAAAGCGATTTTTGCCTGCGGATGCTTCTGGGGTGTACAACACCAGATGGAACGTGCAACAGGAGTAATACGTTCCAGCGCAGGATATATAGGAGGACACAAAGAGAATCCCACTTACCCGGAAGTAAAAGCCCACACCACCGGACATGCAGAAGCCGTGCTTGTGGAATATGATGCCGAACAGACCACCTATACAGATTTGTGCAAACTCTTCTTTGAAATACATGACCCGGCACAAACCGACGGACAAGGTCCAGATATCGGCCCGCAATACCGCAGTGAAATTTTCTACCTAAACGATGAACAGAAACAGGAGGCAGAAAAGGTCATTCAGATTCTGAGAGACAAAGGATATGAAGTGAACACCAAACTGACACCGGCCACTACCTTTTGGGCCGCAGAAGAATATCACCAGCATTATTATGACAAGACAGGCGGTGAGCCTTATTGCCATATCCGGGTCAAGAAATTCTGACAAAAAAGAGGGACTTCTCGCAAAAGAAATCCCTCTTTCTATTTTTCAGACTCAATCTCGAATCAAGCTTTCTTGATATAATCTACAATCCAGGCACCCACTTCTTTCGTACCGTATTTAGCACCTCCTTCTACCTGTATTTCCGGAGTGCGCACGTTGGCATCCAGTGAAGCATCTACTGCCCGACGAATCAGTGCACCTTCTTCCTTGCAGTCGAAATATTCAAACAACATGGCTACAGAAAGAATCTGTGCCAACGGGTTGGCAATGTTCAAACCCTTAGCCTGTGGCCATGGACCATGAATCGGCGCCAATACCGGAGTGCTCTCACCGGTAGAAGCAGAAGGGAGCAATCCCATAGAACCACTGATGACAGAGCCCTCATCAGTCAGAATATCTCCAAATGTATTTTCCGTCACCATGACATCAAAGAACTTCGGCTCCTGAATCATCTTCATGGCCGCATTGTCTACAAACATATAGTCGGTCGTTACTTCCGGATACTTAGGAGCCATTTCCTGGGCAATCTGACGCCACAAACGGGAAGAAGCCAACACATTAGCCTTGTCTACTACCGTCAGGTGTTTCCGACGCTTCATGGCATATTCAAAACCGACCTTCAAAATACGTTCAATTTCCGGACGAGTATACATGTTGGTATCGTATGCCTTGTCGTTGTCCTGGTATTTTTCACCAAAATACATACCACCTGTCAATTCACGGATGCAGAGGAAATCCGCTCCATCTACCAATTCCGCTTTCAACGGAGATTTGTGAACCAAGCACTTGAAAGTCTGTACCGGACGAATGTTGGCAAAAAGTCCCAATTTCTTACGCATGGCCAGTAAACCTTGTTCCGGACGCACTTTCGCCGTAGGGTCATTGTCAAATTTCGGATCACCTACAGCCGAGAATAACACCGCATCAGCATTCTTGCAAATCTGATACGTTTCTTCCGGGAACGGGTCACCCACCTCATCAATGGCGTGAGCTCCGCAAAGCGCATATTTATAAGTTACTTTATGACCGAATTTTTCACAAACGGCTGTCATTACATCGACTCCCTGTACGGAGATTTCCGGTCCGATTCCGTCACCGGCTAATACTGCTATTTTAAAGTCCATAATTAGATACGTTTAATTTAAATCTTCTATCATATTCAACATTTTGATGGTCGCTTTGATGGCTGCTTCTGTCTGGTCGGCATCAAATCCGCGGGTACGGAATTCCTTATCCTCATAATTCCACGTAATCACGGTCTGCACGAAGGCATCGGTGCGCCCTCCTGGCGGAATGGTGACTGCATAATTTACCAACATCGGGAACTTACGCCCCAATGTACCTTTGTAAATCTTACGCAAGGCACGCACGAAGGCATCATACTGTCCGTCACCAGAGGAGCTCTCCTGGTAGATCTTTCCGTCGATTTCAATGCTCAACGTAGCCATCGGTTTCAATCCTTGAGCCAAGGTCACAAAATAACTGAGCAATTTCACCTTGTTCTGTATCCCGTCGTGCTTGAGTACATCACTGATGATATATGGCAAATCTTCCGGAGTGACTTGTTCCTTTCGGTCTCCCAATTCAATGATGCGCTGGGTAACCTTCTTCATGGAGTCTTCATCCAGTTCAAGGCCCAGACTCTCCAAGTTCTTGCGGATATTGGCCTTTCCGGAATTCTTCCCCAAGGCATATTCCCGCACACGGCCGAAACGTTCCGGGAGCAAATCATTGAAGTACAACTTGTTTTTGTTGTCTCCATCGGCGTGAACCCCCGCCACTTGCGTAAACACGCTCTCTCCTACAATCGGTTTGTTAGCCGGAATCGTGACACCGGAATAAGACTCTACCACGCGGCTTACATCGTTCAACCGACTCTCGTCAATACGCGTAATGGCGTGAAAATGATCCTTCAGGATAGCCTGCACACTGGCCAACGGAGCATTACCAGCCCGTTCACCCAGTCCATTAATCGTGGTATGCAATCCTTTTACCCCACTCAGCACAGCTGCCAGCACATTGCTCACAGCCAAGTCATAATCGTTATGGGCATGAAAATCGAAATGCAGGTCGGGATAACGCTTCTTCATTTTGCGCATGTATTCAATCACCTGCAACGGATTGAGAATACCCAATGTATCCGGCAGCATAAAGCGCTTAATTCCACTGTCTTTCAACCCGTCGACCAAGCCAAATACATACTCTGGAGTATCTTTGATTCCGTTGCTCCAGTCCTCCAGATACAGATTGACATCCATATCCTTCGTCAAGGCATAATCCACTACCTTACGGATATCCTCCAGATGCTCCGGAAGCGTCTTCTTCAACTGATAACGGCAATGCTTCTCCGAACCTTTTGCCAACAGGTTAATAACCCGGCATCCTGCCTGGTGAATCCAGTCTACCGACACCGTTCCATCGACAAAGCCCAGCACTTCCACTCGCTGCAACAGACCACGGCGTGCCGCCCAGTCGCAAATCATTTTCACTGCGTTGAATTCACCATCCGACACACGGGCAGAAGCCACCTCTATCCGGTCTACTTTCAAATCTTCCAGCAGCAGACGGGCTATCATCAATTTCTCATGAGGCACGAACGATACGCCACTGGTTTGCTCCCCGTCGCGCAACGTAGTGTCCATTATTTCTATTCTCGGATGATTATCCATAATCAACTATTCTATCGGTTAGCTACGTGCCTTCTCGAAGGCTTCAATCTTATCTTTGTTTTCTACCAAGAAGTCAATGTCGTCCAATCCGTTCATCAGACAATGTTTCTTATAGGCATTGATTTCAAACTTCTCAGACTTTCCTGTAGCTTTGTTGGTAATGGTCTGTTCCGGCAGATTGACTTCTACTTCTGTTTTAGGGTCAGCATAGATTGAATCGAACAGTTCTTTCAGGAATCCTTCACTTACCACTACCGGAAGCACGAAGTTGTTCAATTCATTATTCTTGTGAATGTCGGCAAAAAAGCTGGACACCACCACTCTGAAACCATATCCGGCAATCGCCCATGCGGCATGTTCACGGCTGGAACCGCTTCCGAAGTTTTTTCCAGCCACCAGAATCTGTCCGCTATACTTCGGATCGTTCAACACAAAATCCTTGTTCAATGAACCATCCGGATTATAACGCCAGTCGCGGAACAAATTGTCACCAAAAAACTTTTCATCACGGGTGGTAGCTTTCAGGAAACGTGCCGGAATAATCTGGTCCGTATCCACATTTTCCAAAGGCAAAGGAATACAAGTACTTGTTATGATATTGAATTTCTGTTTCATGACACTCATTTTTTACATTAACGTTCTCGGATCTGTAATCACACCGGTTACGGCAGCGGCTGCCGCAGTCAACGGGCTGGCCAACAAGGTACGTGAACCGGGGCCTTGACGACCTTCAAAATTACGGTTGCTGGTAGATACGGAATACTTGCCTGCCGGAATCTTATCGTCATTCATGGCCAGACAAGCACTACAGCCCGGCTGACGAATTTCAAAACCTGCTTCTTCCAAGATTTTATCCAGTCCTTCCTGACGAATCTGTTCATCTACCATCCAAGAACCCGGCACCAGCCATGCAGTAATATGGTCAGCTTTCTTGCGTCCTTTCACGATAGAAGCGAAGGCCCGGAAGTCCTCAATACGTCCGTTGGTACAAGCTCCCAAGAACACATAGTCTACTTTCTTACCCAGCAGACTTTCGCCCGGCTGGAAGCCCATATAATGCAAGGATTTCTCAAAGGAACCTTTTTCCACCTCACTCATACCTTCCGTGGTCGGGATGTGTGCGGTAATCGCCATACCCATACCCGGATTGGTACCATACGTAATCATCGGCTGAATATCTGCGGCATCGAAACGTACTTCTTTGTCAAACACGGCATCGTCATCGCTCTTCAGCGTCTTCCAGTAAGCCAATGCCTTGTCCCATTCCTCTCCCTTCGGAGCATATTCACGACCTTTGATATATTCAAAAGTCACTTCATCCGGCGCAATCATTCCTCCACGGGCACCCATCTCAATAGACAGGTTGCACAGGGTAAGACGACCTTCCATCGTCAAGCTGCGGATAGCTTCACCGGCATATTCCACAAAATAACCGGTCGCACCGCTGGTGGTCATCTTCGACATCATATACAAAGCCACATCCTTGGCTGTCACACCTTTTCCCAACTTACCGTCAATCGTGATACGCATGGTTTTCGGACGAGCCTGAAGGATACACTGTGAAGCCATCACCATTTCCACCTCACTGGTACCGATTCCGAAAGCAACCGCTCCCATCGCACCGTGAGTAGAAGTATGTGAGTCACCACATACGATGGTCATACCCGGAAGAGTCAATCCGCGTTCCGGACCTACCACATGGATGATACCGTTTTTCTTGTTCATCATTCCGAAATGCGTCAAACCAAAATCGGCTGCATTCTTAGCCAAAGCATCTACCTGTGCTTTAGATACCGGATCTTCAATCGGTTTGTCCTGGTCGTGCGTCGGCGTATTGTGGTCCGGCATACAGTAAATGCGTTCCGGACGGAAGCATTTCAACCCACGGGCACGCATCCCGGCAAAAGCCTGTGGACTCGTCACTTCGTGACAGTACAGACGGTCTATATACAATTGGGTAGGTCCATCTTCCACCTTCTGCACCACATGTGCATCCCATATCTTATCGAATAATGTATTAGCCATAAAATCTCGTTTAATTTATTTTCTGAATTTGTTGATACAATCGATATATGCTTCTACTGAAGCTGCAATGATGTCGGTGTTGGCTCCGAAACCATAGTACATCTGTCCGTCGTATTCCACCTGCATATGTACTTTACCTACATCATCACTACCTTTACTAATAGCCTGAATGGTAAATTCCTTCAAGGTCATCTGACGCTTAATAATCTGTTTCACGGCCTTGATGGCTGCATCCACCGGACCATTACCTGTAGCGGCTGCTTCAAAATGCTCGCCACTGATGTTCAATCCCAGACTGGCTACAGAACGTACTCCAACTCCACTGGTTACCTGCAAATATTCCAGTTTGATATGATGGTTCACATTGCGGTCGGCTCCAGCCAATACCAGGATATCATCATCCGTAATGTCTTTCTTCTTATCAGCCAGTTTCAGGAAGTCTTCGTATACCTTGTCCAATTTTTCCTGCGTCATTTCCACACCCAACACATGCAGACGATGTTTCAAAGCCGCACGTCCGCTACGTGCCGTCAATACGATGGCATTGTCATCGATACCTACATCTTTCGGGTCGATGATTTCATAAGTCTGTGCATTCTTCAATACGCCATCCTGATGAATACCGGAAGAATGGGCAAATGCATTACGTCCTACGATAGCTTTATTGGGCTGTACCGGCATGTTCATTAAGCTGGAAACCATGCGGCTGGTAGGATAGATTTTCTGTGTGTTGATATTTGTATCGATATGAATGTCATGATGACAGCGAAGAATCATGGCAACCTCTTCCAAAGAGGTGTTACCGGCACGTTCTCCGATACCGTTGATGGTCACTTCCACCTGACGGGCTCCGTTCAACACGCCACTGATAGTATTGGCAGGGGGGCTACCCAGGTCATTGTGGCAGTGAGTAGAAATGATGGCTTTGTCAATTCCATCCACATGTTCCATCAGGTATTTGATTTTTGCACCATATTCATCCGGCAAGCAATAACCAGTCGTATCAGGAATGTTTACCACTGTAGCTCCCGCTTTGATAACGGCTTCTACCACACGCGCAAGGTATTCATTTTCCGTACGTCCGGCATCTTCCGCATAAAACTCTACATCTTCCACGTAACGTTTGGCATATTTCACCGCATTGACAGCCCGTTCGATGATTTCCTCACGAGTAGAATTGAATTTATATTTGATATGCGAATCAGAGGTACCGATACCTGTATGAATACGTTTGTGTTTGGCATACTGCAACGCCTCGGCAGCGACATCAATGTCTTTCTGTACGGCACGTGTCAGTGCGCAAATGGTTGGCCAAGTCACTGCTTTTGAAATTTCAATGACTGAATTGAAATCACCCGGACTTGAGATTGGGAATCCGGCTTCAATCACATCCACCCCCAACGTTTCAAGCTGTTTAGCCACCTGAATTTTTTCTACGGTATTTAACTGACATCCCGGTACCTGCTCCCCGTCGCGGAGCGTAGTATCAAAAATAAATAATCTGTCACTCATAATATTCTTGTTTTATTTCCTTATAATCCTAAAAAAAAGCCTTTCGCACTGGGAAGTGAGAAAGGCTTTATATGATATTGTTTTTACATCAATATGCACGCGACTCACTTCCCACCGGGCTTTCCAGCAGATTAATCAAACCACATAGCAAAATATGTAAAAACAGAATATTCATTTGTTGATTCTCTTTATCTTTTTCTTTTTTGTTGCTGCAAAGGTATACAATATTTTGAAACAAGAAAATAAAAAGAAAGTTTTTTCAAACATTAAACAACAATTTCACACAAACACATGCAACTGAATATAAATCTATCATTCAGAAAGCAAACGAAGCTCATGAAGGCAAGCTTCTACTTCAGTCATGCTTCCCATGTGTTTGCCCATATCGTCCGACAATTTCACACATTCACGCCACTCCTGGTTCGGGCTCATTTTACAGCGTGACAGCTTCATGACAATGTTAGAAGGCTGATAACCTGTATCATTGGTCAGGTTCGTACCGATTCCGAAGGAACAGCGTATCTTTCCCTGGCAATACTGGAATATCTTCAGAGCTTTTTCAAAGTCGAGTGCATTACTGAAAATAATGGTTTTGGTAGTCGGGTCAATTCCCAGTTCCTTGTACCGGGCTATCAGACGGTCGATAAACTCATACTCATTACCCGAGTCGCAACGTACCCCGTCAAACAGCTTCGCCTGCTTCCGGCTGAAGTTACTCAAAAACGAATCGGAAGTGTAAGTGTCCGACAGGGCCGTACCCAAATCTCCATCGTACACATTTACCCAATTCTCCAAGGCCATATAATTGGCATGCTTGTAACCGAACTGTGCCCCATGAAACATGAACCATTCATGCGGATGCGTTCCCATAGGCAGCATCCCATATTTCATGGCCAGATAACAATTGGAAGTTCCCGTACAATAGCGGGCATGCTTCTTTAAGTACTCCACTACCAGTTTCTGCACGTCAAATGAAAAACGGCGCCGTGTACCAAATTCAGAAAAAGGCATCTGATGGGCGTTCGACAGTTCCACCTTTCCCGCCAGTTTATCCAGAATAACCTGCTTGTCCGGCATACGGTTCAAGAACTGATTTTTTATTTCCGATACGATGGCCAATAAGGGAACCTCATACAATGTTACCTTATATAAATAGTCCGTAACGGACATTTGGAGATGATGATGCTCATCCAGCCAGACCTCTATCTTATTGGGGTCAAAACGGAAAGAAGAAAGCCACTCCCAATACACTCCTGGCAGAAAACGACAATGGGAAGTCATATACTCCAGTTCCTCCGGCGCCAGTTTCACCATTTCCAGGTTATGGATTTCATTCTTCAGTGCCTCCAGAAAACCTTCTGTATATTCCGTGTTGTCTCTATCCTTAAACGTAAAAGTTCCCATTGCATAGGGAAACAACTTGATATAAGCGTATGAGGTAGTGAACTTATATAAATCAGTATCTAAAATTGTTTTTATCACCATATTATTCTATTTATTTCTTAGTGCAAATATAATTATTCCTTTAATTTCAACGCGATGATGCAATCTACAGAAGGTTGTAAATTTTTTGTATGCAACACGATACCTCCCTGTATTTTTTCCCATTTCACCTTCTCACCCGTATGAAAAACAGTAGAAGAAAGGACTTTCTCCGTTAGAGGTAACGTCACAAACTGGGGCATTTCATCTGCCAGCAAATGCACGTAAAGCATATTTCCCTTCCGGGTTGTTGTACCCCATGAGGCGGTCATCACATTTCCTGCCGTAGTGCCATAAATGGTTTCCCCATTTTCCGACATCCACTTGCCAATTCCTTTCAGACGTTCGACTGCCACTGCCGGAAGTTCCCCATTGGGTTGAGGACCGATGTTCATCAACAGATTGGCTCCCTTCCCAGCCGCACGGACCAGCAGACGAACCAATTCAGTCACTGACTTATAATTTTGGTCTTTTATCTGATATCCCCACATACCGTTCATGGTTTCACACGTTTCCAACGGTAATTTTCCTACCACTGATTCTCCAGAAAATCCCGCTTTGTTCTCACCTGGAAGATCCCGTTCAAACATCTGAAAATCCTCTCCCGGATAAGGAGCCTTATGATGATTGTTCCCAATCAGGCAAGCTGGCTGCAATTTATGAATCAACGCATACTGTTCCTCCAATTTCCAGTCGAACCCATCCGGCTGGTCCCACATACCGTCAAACCAGATTGCTCCAATCGGACCATAATTGGTCAGCAACTCCGTCAGCTGATGATTCATGAACTCATAATAGGTAGCCCATTCCCCATGCGAAGTACGGCCGGTGCCATGTCCGGTCCTTCCTAATGGATAATAATCTTCACGCGTCCAGTCCAAATGCGAATAATACAAATGCAACTTGATTCCCTGTTTCCGACACTCCTCTGCCAGTTCCTTGATAATGTCTCTCTTGAATGGAGTGGCATCTACGATGTTGTAATCCGAATATTGAGTATCAAACATGGAAAATCCGTCATGATGACGAGAGGTAATGCAAATATATTTAGCCCCGGAAGCCTTGATAGCCGATACCCACTCATGCGCATTAAAACGAGAAGGGTAAAATCCTGATGCTACCTTGGCGTATTCATGGCAATCAATATTGTCATTATTCATATACCATTCTCCTTGCCCGAACATGCTGTAAATGCCCCAATGCAAGAAGATACCAAACCGATTATCTTGAAACTCCTTCCGCGCCTGCAAATTCTCCGGCGAAGGAACATACTTATTTTCAGCCTGAACAGACAAGGCAGACATGCCCAATAATCCCCCAAGGCAGATTGTTTTAAAATAATGAAAGATGTGTGTTTCCATATCTGCGCTCACTAAAAGAATACATAATTAAGATTCAACCACCCAAAGATATAGAAAGGTAAGCGCAACGGCAAATGGAATGTAAAATTTTCCACATTTCGCCCTATTCACAACGATAGTTGATTGATTTTCCATCCGCGTACGGGTACACAAAAAAAGCCCCAAGGCATAACTGCCTCGAGGCTCTATCTAAAACGGCGACTACCTACTC
>ERZ779913.287-NODE-287-length-22735-cov-3.10869_pt1 | contig 22735 bp, 37 predicted proteins | sample MGYA00511547_ERZ779913 | MGnify/ENA primary metagenome ERZ779913 (study PRJEB29588, sample SAMEA2149539) | human gut metagenome | biome: human gut; feature: human-associated habitat; material: faeces | place: Denmark | collected 2008/2010 ...
AAGCTGATGGTAAAGCGCAAGCTGAAGCTCTCAAGGGTGAAGGTGAGGCTAAAGCCATTACTGCTAAAGGTCTTGCTGAAGCAGAGGTTGTTCGTCAGAAAGGTTTGGCTCAGGCAGAAGCAGAGAAAGCTTCTCTTAAGGCTCAGGCAGATGGTTTCCGTGAGATGATCGAAGCTGCCAAAACTGATCCTGCGATTGCAATTCAGTTCAAGATGGTTCAAGAAGGAACCTACGAAAACATTGCTAAGCAACAGGTTGAGGCTTACAAGCACATGAACTTCGGTAATGTGACCATCATGGACACTACGAAGGGTGGAGGCCTCACAAATGTGATGCAGAGCCTTCTGTCTCAAGTATCCCCCATGCTGAATGTTATGAAAGAAATGAAAATTCCTGGAGTATCAAAGGCATTGGAAGAGAAAACTGAGGATGCTAAATTTCCTGAAGTTAAATAATTAACTTCTTTATGAGCTGTATAGTTAATATGCAGCTCTTTTATCCCGACGCGGCTACGATGGTGGAGTGGCGCTAGACTGTAAATCTAGTACATCAGAAACTCATGAGGTTCGAATCCTCACGGCGGGACTAATTTATATTGGTATGAAAATTGTAGATAATTTTATATTCTTCTGGGGAGGTTGGTTAAGTAACTTTCATCCTTGTAGAATAGTATTTGGCTCTAAAGTTTTTAAATCATCTGAACAGCTTTTTATGTATCATTTTGGTGATGTAGAAACAGCAGAGAAGATTCTATTAGCAGAGACTCCAAAGGAAGCTAAAAACCTTGGTAGGGAGGTTAGAAACTTTGATGAGAAATCCTGGAATGAGGTTAAGATTCAGAAAATGTATCTTGCCTTGGAAGGTAAGTTTAGCCAAAATAAAGACTTAATGGATAAACTTAAAGACCCAGCATTAGACGGGAAATTCTTTGTTGAAGCATCTCCCTTTGATAGAATCTGGGGTATAGGCTATGATCAAGATCATGCACTTCAAAACCAATCAAATTGGGGAGAAAATCTACTTGGTAAGACTCTTACCTTTTACAGAGGATCTTTATAAACAATTTGCGGATATTGACATCGTTCAATATCCGCTTTATTTTTAAAAACTTTAATAAGATGTTTGAAGCAAAAAAGAAAACATTATTTGCTGTTGATAACAGTAAATCGGCATCTAAATCAGCCTTTATTCAGGCAGGATTAAAAACTGCAGCAGAAACCACTACAGGTAACGGTGGCAAAGCCTATTCCAGTACAGGGGATCCCTTCGTTGACCAGTTTGGCAGTACATCTAAGTACAGAGAGATCCGCCCATTTGCAGAAATTGCAAAAGACTGTGAAATTCTCTGGGCAGAAAATAAAGAAGATACTGTTAAATTTATCTTTTTCTTGCGAATGATTTGTCGTAAGATTAATGATAAAGATCATGGCACTAAGGAAGCACAAAAGGGTTCTGAACTTCGTCATGAAGGTATTATGCGTCTCATCTGGCTACATACTAAAGATAAGGAAGTGTTCTGGAAAAATGCTTGGCTAATTCCCTTAGTAGGTTCTTGGAAGGACTTATTTGTCATGCTACGCTACGATTTAATTTATAATGGTTGGGAAAATCGAGTTTTAGATTGGGAACGTTTTGGAGATTTAATTCTATCTGGACTTAACTCAGATTCTCAGACTAATTTAGTTCGTAAGTATCTCCCTCAAATTAAAGCTCGTTCAAAATGTACTACAATAGAGGCAGAAGCAAATTGTATAATTGCTAAGTGGTTGTGTTCCAAACTTTATGGAACATCAAAAGAAAGATCAGAAGCTGAGAAGTATCAGGTGTATCGTTGTTATGCCAGAATGAAAGCATCTGGAACTGCACACAGTTGGCAACAACTTATTTCAAAGCAAAAATATGCAGAAATTGACTTTGATAAGATTCATGGTCGTGCTTTAAATATTTTGGTTCATTCAAAATTTTTAGAGAATCATAATCTTAAAGAAAAGTATCAAGAGTGGGTTGGTAGTCCCGAGGTAAAAGAAGTAAAATATACAGGATTTGTACATGAACTTTTTCAACCTATCTGTAATAAAGCTTTGCATAACATAGAGCAGCATATCAAAGATACTATTAACAAGCAATTTATGACCCTTGTTAATAAGTGTAAGGAAGAGGGCAATACTACAGACCTTATCGTAGTACGTGATACTTCTGGTTCAATGGGTGCAGAAGCAACTGGAACTTCCATGTCTTGCTACAATGTAGGTAAGGCAATTGCTCTGTATTTCTCTTATTTCTTAAGAGGGAGATTCCAAAATGCATGGATTGAGTTTAACTCAAAAGCTATGATGCATGAGTGGAAAGGAAAAACTCCTCTGGAGAAATGGTTTAATGACCATTCGGGGTACTATGGAAGTACAAACTTTGAGGGTGTTATTAACCTCTTTGCTCAGTTGAAGCTTGAAGGTGTTCCAGAAGAGGAATTTCCTAAAGGAATTCTTTGTATCAGTGATTGTGAGTTTGATGCTTCAAGTCTGAATAAGACTTCAGTTGAAAGAGTCCATGATACATTGACAGCTGCAGGATTTTCTAAAGAGTATGTTGACAATTTTGTCATTTGCCTTTGGAATTTGAGAAATGATTACTACGGATATAATGCGCAGAATCGCACTCCATTCCAAACTTATGGTGATGTCAAGAATGTCTACTACATGTCTGGATATTCAGCACAGATTGTATCTTTCTTAAATGGAAAGGTACAGACTACACGGGATCTGTTTGATGAGGCTATGAATCAAGAGATTCTATCTTTCATTAAGATGTAAACTGATAGGCTCCAGTATTTTACTGGAGCCTTTTATTAATAATCTAATTATGGGTAAGTACCTTAGAGATTATCAAATTCCTGATTATTGTGAGGAGGATAAACCTAGAATGCCAAAACGGCCTAAGAAGTTTAAAGACCAAGAGGGAGGAAAACCTTTAGTAAAGAAAAAGTTCAAGCGATGAAGAGATGATTCTTAAGAATATTTAGAAGGTTTAATGAACCATCAACTGATAGTTCAAAAGAATTTCCTAAAAAAGTAATTGACTTAGAACAATTTGACGATGTATTTATAATTACTAATAAAAAGGTATATAAGGCCTGGGTTATGAAAAGAACCAGTAGACTTCTACAGATTTTTATTTGGGAGTCTAAAAAGGAGGTAATTATAAATACAATTGGACAAGCTAATTCTAGTGTGATTCTTTTTGACAAGAATAGTTATTTAATTTTAAATGAAAAAGATATATGCGATTACTTGCAGTAATTGATATGCAGGAAGATTTTGTACGGGGTGTCTTAAGAGTTCCTGGTGCTGAAGAAATTATTCCTGGTATTAAATCAAAAATTGATGAATATCTTACTGAAGATGATCTTGTATTATTTACAAGAGACACTCATTATGATGCGACGTATTCAACGAAGTATCTTTATAAAAACACTAGAGAAGGAATATATCTTCCTATTCACTGTATAGAATCTTCAGAGGGATGGAATATTTGTAAAGAATTTAAACCTTTTCAAAATTCTTGCTATATTCTTGATAAAATTAATTCTTTTGGATTTAGCCCAGAAGCTTTAGAAGATGCGTCATTCGCAGGAGGTCCTAATCTTGATTGTATTACAAATAATATAATCGATGAAATTACTATTGTAGGAGTTGTTACAAATATTTGTGTACTTTCTTGTGCAGTTAGTTTTCAAACAATTTTTCCTAATGCAGATATTATAGTTGACGCAAGTCTTTGTCGATCTAATGATAAAGAACTACATGATAAAGCATTAGATGTTATGAAAGGATTACAAATGCATATAATTAATCGAGACTAGTATGTTTAAACCTTGCGGAATTCTGCTTACGGATTTTTATAAACAGTGTCATGCAGAACAATATGATCCCAGCATTACTAAAGTAGTTTCATATTATGTTCCTCGTAAAACTAGGATTCCTGAATTTGATAAGGTAGTAGTTTTTGGTATTCAAGCATTTATTAAGGAATATCTGATTGAATACATGAACGAAACCTTCTTTAATCGCTCTTTAGATGAAGTTATTGCAGAATACGAATTTGTAATATCTTCTACTATGGGAGCAGACCGTGTTAATTCGGATAAAATAAAAAAGCTTCATGAGTTAGGATATCTTCCTATCGAGATCTGGGCACTTCCTGAGGGATATAAAGTAGGAATGAATGTCCCCTGTATCGAGATTTCTAATACTAATCCAGAATTTGCATGGTGTACTAATTTCATTGAAACCTTGATGCTCTCTGAGCTTTGGTATCCAATGTGTGTTGCAACTGCTGTAACTAAATATCGTAGTATCGTAAATGATTTTTATTCTAAAACTTCTGATATTTCTGGTCGTTCTGCTATTTCTGAGTTCGGATTTAGAAGTTTAGTTGGACTTCATGGCGCTATTAAAGCTTCATGTGGGTTTTTGCTCTCTTTTAATAAGACTGCGACTATTCCTGGCATTATATATGCTTCAAAGTATTATCATACCCCAATGTCTGTAGTAGGTGGAGGTATGGCTTCTACTGAGCACTCCGTAATGTGTAGTTCTGCTGCCATTGATGGGGATGAAAAAGTTATGATTCGACGCCTCCTTACTGAGGTCTACCCTAATGGATCATTCTCTATGGTAAGTGATTCCTATGATTACTGGAATATTGTCGATGAAATTCTTCCATCTCTTAAGGAAGAAATTCTCAGTAGAAACGGCACTTTGTATGTTCGTGGTGACTCTGGAGATCCTGTAGAAATTGTAACTGAGACAGTTTTCTCTCTTTGGGAGACTTTTGGAGGTACTGTCAACTCTAAAGGGTATAAAGTCTTAGATCCTCATGTTCGAGCTTTATATGGTGATGGCATCACTCAGTTACGTGCAAAACAGATTTATCAGATTCTGTATGATAAAGGATTCTCTGCAGAGAATGTTGCACTTGGTGCAGGAGGATTTTCCATGCTTTCTTACATGGATGAGTTTGGGAATGTGGATATGTTCTCTCGCGATACATTTAATGTAGCAATTAAGTGCAGCTATGTAGAACAAACCATTGATGGAAAAACTAAATCTATCATGGTCTACAAAGATCCTAAAACGGATTCAGGAATGAAGAAATCCCACAAAGGATGTTGTTCTGTCTTCTATAACTATGTAACTGGTGAGTTTGATTGTGATGAAGGTATGACACTGAAAGAAGCTCATAATGAGCCTTTCAATTTACTTCGTCCTATCTTTTCAGATGGAAAAATGAGGGAGCAAACTACTCTCACAGAAATTCGTAGAACTCTTTGGAACGGGAAATTCTAATGAAAGAAGTATATGAAGGAATAGTTTCCTTTCTTAAGAATTATCAAGAACGTACCCATGTGAAAGGGTATGTTCTTGGTATTTCTGGAGGAAAAGATTCAACAATTGTAGCTAAACTGTTAGTTGATGCTATAGGAAAAGAAAACTTTATTGTGTGCAAGCCTGATGAAGTTGTAGAAGCCATTTGTGAAGCTATGGGTAAAACTCTAAAAGGTAGCTCTTCAGTAATTGAAGAGATTTCTGCAGAAGGAACTGTAGAAAATACAGAATCAAAACCTAATATATTTGACATACATCGACGATAATGTATAATATTGTAGTGGGTTGTACGTTTGGCGACGAGGGCAAGGGTCAAGTGACTCATGCCCTTTGTTGCGACGCTAAAAGAAAACATTTAAAACCTCTGGTTGTTAGATTTTCTGGAGGGCACACAGTAGTTACTTCGTCTGGAACAACGCATATATTTTCTTGCTTTGGGTCTGGAACATTTGCTAAGGCACCTACTTATTGGATGAAACAATGTGTTATGGATCCACTACAATGGATGTGGGAACGAGAGACGTTAGATTTCCTAGGATGTAATATTCCTATCCAATACTTTGATCCATATGTACAAATAACAACTCCTTTTGACGTAATGTTGAATTCTGAAAGGAGTAAAGGTTCTACAGTAGGAAAAGGGATATGGGAGACTGTTCAGAGACAAAGAGATGGATTAGCTTTATATGTAAAAGATTTAGCTTTTCCTCAAGTTGTAAAAATGAAGCTCCGATTAATTAGGGAATGGGCAGAAGATAAACTCCAGTTTAAGGAAACTTATTCAAGATTTTCTCATGTTTTCGATAACTTAGATTCTTTAGTACATACTTATTGTAAGATTTTTTATCCCAATATAGTATTGGAGGATACGTTATCTAAATTAGCATGGAAAGAAAAGACTTCTGTGATATTTGAAGGTTCTCAAGGAGTACTTTTGGACCCTAATATTGGATTTTCACATAAATATACTACCCCACTTCCATGTTGTCCATCGTGGAACAATCTTCCATTCTTTTTAACTGAGGATCAAATAATATTTAATTTTGTATATAGATCTTATTTAACAAGACATGGCAAAGGGCCTGTTGGAGATTCTATATTTAAGGAGATTAATAACCCTTATGAAACAAATTTAAATAATCCTTTTCAAGGAGAATTTCAAACTTATGAATTTAATAAGGAATTAGTCTTGTATGGAATTGATCATGTTAAATCACACTTTAATCCTGAATATAAAGTAAGGTTGATTGAAACATGTTGTGACATATGTGCAGGACATGACTTAGGAATTTCTTATAATTACTCTACCAAAACCTGCAAAAAGAATTTTGATTCTGTATGCAAATAATTAACTTTTTATACCCAGAAAAGTCAGAAATAAAGTATCGAATTGATACTTATCCTGATTCCCAATCTCATCTTGTACTTGAGTCTGAAATGGATAGACGAAAGTCCCTGTTGATCTATACTAGATTATCCAATTTGAATGATATTTGGATTCTAATGCAATTAGCGGATATTTGTCATCGTCAAGGTATCCAGATTTCCTATCTACAAATAGCTTATTTGTTTGCAGCGCGAACTGATAGATTATTTTCTTTTAATGAAGCCTTGGATTTGGAACTTGTTAAAAAATGTCTTATCTTTGTACAAGCACAGCAAATTCTAGTACTAGATCCTCATTCTAAGCGTTTGATTACAGAAGGAGTAATTGATAATGACTGGCCTGCATTCTTTGCTTTAAAACCAGGTTCTAATATTCCAGAGAATGTTTTATTCCCTGACGAAGGTGCCTATCATCGTTACAGTCAGCTTTTTGATTTTGATACGACATACTATGCTACAAAGCATAGGATTTCAAGGGATAAGTTAGAGGTAAAATTACCTTCTAGAATAAAGCCAAATACTTCTATTCTAGTTTTTGATGATTTATGTGATGGAGGAGGAACTTTCTTTGCAATTCATAAAGCATTACAAGACATGGGAGTAACTGATGTGCATTTACGTGTCACACATGTTATCCAAAAAGAACCTTTAGTAAAGTTATCAAAACTTTATAAAACAATAACAATCTCTAATTCTTATAAGGATTGGGATAAAGAAGAACTTCCAAACAATATAAAAGTAATAAAAGTTTATGAATAAATTTAATGAAATTCTGAGTGCTACTGGAACTGCAGTACTCAAGAAACGTGCTGAAATCATCAATGCTGATGCCCGCGAAGCAGCTAAGGATCAGGTTAATCTCATTGAGAAAGAGATTCGTCAGATTAAGTCAAAGATTATGAATCTTGAGGATCTGTCGATTAAATCGACTGAATCACTGGTTGTAGGTACAGACTTTAAGGCAGATGAGTGGGTAACTCAGATGTTCAAGCTTCGTGATGACCTGCGCAACGCTGAAATCTGTCTGGAAATTGCTCAGAATATTTATAATGAGTATTTTACAGAAATTCCAGAAGTAGGCTGTGATAAGAAAGCAGAATAGCTTTACAGGCGGAGTAAATCCGCCTTTTGGTTCTATAGTTTAATTGGGAAAACTTCAGAATACGAATCTGAGAACGAAGGTTCGAATCCTTCTAGAACCTCTAAAATAAAGGTATGAAAACTGTCTTATATAGAATACAATCAATTGAAGCTCCCGAAGGAGAGGGGTTTCGATATAATTCATTAAGAACATTATCTGATACAAAAGTGAATGAAGAAATGTGCTTAAGAAATGAATTTGGAGATCATTATTTAATTAATGATCCTGAATATTGAATTTGCGAGATTTTAAAAGAAATAGAAGATGATGTATAGTTTAGATGAAATAGGTATTTTACCTAGTTCAAAAGCTACTGATATTGTAAGTCGTAGTGAATGTGATCCTTTAGGAGATTTAGGAACCTATCCTATTTTCGTTTCTCCTATGACATCCGTTATTGATGAATCAAATTATCAATTTTTTACAAAGGCTAATGTTCTTCCAATTATTCCAAGACGTGTAGATAATTTACAGTTTAGACTTAATGCGTGTAACCATGTTTGGTGTGCCTTTAGTTTAAAGGAATTTGAAATGTACTTTTGTGAAGGAGAAGTCTCTGATGAATGTCCTTTAGTACTTATTGATTTAGCTAATGGACATATGAAAAAAATCTATGAATTAGTCAAAAAGGCTAAGGAGAGATGGGGAACTATTATTATAATGGTAGGAAATATCGCACATCCAGATCTTTATTGGGAATGCTATGATGCAGAAGTAGATTATGTTCGAGTAGGTATTGGAACAGGTAGTGTATGTACTACAGGTGTAAAAACTGGAATACATGCTTCGATGGAATGGTTACTACGAAAGTTATCCACCTGTAAGACACTAATTAATGCTTCTCCTAAACCTATGAAAGCTCCTAAAATTATTGCAGATGGAGGCATTTCTACAATAGATAGAGCTATAAAGTGTTTAGCTTTAGGTGCTGATTATGTTATGATGGGCAAAATGTTTGCTCAGTGTACAGAAGCCTGTGGAATATCTAGAATTAAAGGAATTGATAAGGATCCACAACTTGCTAAATATCTTACAGCCCTAACCTTAGCTGAAAGAGATAGGATTCTTAATACAGGAAGGTATCCCAAAGAACGACTCTATTATGGAATGGCAAGTGAACGTGGGCAGAAAGATATTTCTAATACTAAAAAGGCTGAAGAAGGAATCGAGATTTGGGTTCCTGTTGAATATACTCTTGAGTCTTTACTTTCTCAATTTGATTCCGCATTAAGATCTGCTATGTCTTATACTGGATGTAGAACTCTTCAAGAGTTTAAGAATGTAGAATGGGAATATATGTCTCCTTCTGAAAGAAATGCTTATTACAAATAAAATGAATAATCTTGATTTATACACAGTAATAGTTTTTGGAATCTTTGTTTTATGTTTATTATTAGGACTTGGATTTGCATTAACTATGTGGTCTGCTCCTTGGGGAATATTCTACTTTGGAGGAATGATCGCACTTACTATTTATTATCTTAATATATTAAAAGATAGGATAGAATAAGAATTTCGAACTTGTAATTTTAGTTTAAATTTTGTATATTTGTAGTACGAAATTTAAACTAAAATTACTTTTATATGAATTGAAAATTAGAAAAAGACAATTTAATTAAACTTCTTATTACAGAAAGAAGAAGTTTTGAAGAAGTAGGTAGGCTTTATAACTGTTCAGGCTCTAATATTAGAAACGCTGTTCGTAGACTAGGAATTAATATAGCCCCTAGAAGAAATATAAATCCTCAAGAAACATTTAGAAAAGGTACTGCTAAAAAAGGAATATGTAAAAATTGTGGTAAGGAGTTTATATTATATTTAAGCCATAGTGGAATTTATTGTAGTTGTAAATGTCAGCAAGAGTTTCAATCAAAAGAAAAATATAATTTAATTCTTAATGGAGATCCTTCTATTATGAGGGCTAATTATTCTCCTAGAGTATTTAAAAAATTTATTTTGGCAGAACAAGATAATAAATGTGCAATTTGTGGAATGAAGCCTGAGTGAAATGGGAAAGAATTAGTTTTTGTTTTAGACCATATTGACGGACATGCTGCAAACAATAGACGAGATAATTTAAGGTGTATATGTCCTAATTGTGATTCTCAGTTAGATACATTTAAATCTAAAAACAAAAACGGAGATAGACATTATTATAGATATCATAAAAGCAGGGGTGACCAGAATGGATAATGGACTGGACTTCTAATCCAGCGAGCTGCAATGCTCATTGCGGGTTCGACTCCCGCTCCCTGTACTAATAACATTATAATATGGCATGGATATATAGAGATAAAAATGGAGACCTAATGTTCTCCAAAGTAAAACCTGAAAAAGTTTATATTTTCAGGTTTAAAAATTGTGAAATTCATAAAGAATCAGAAAGTACATGGTCTCCATTTCTGGACTACAACCATATTATAACAGCTAGGATACCTGAAAGTTATTTTGAAACTCCTGGTTATTATGAAGTGAATGATTATGGAGATGACAATGTGCTTAGAAAGGTTTATAAAAATGAATGTGTTTTTGAAGGAGATTATTCTATGGGTTTTCCTGTAACATTTAAACCTGAAACTATTTCTGCTTTAAAGTCTGTTGTTGATTTAGAAAATCTTACTATTGAAGATGGTTTAATTGAAATATAATGAATATGAGAACACTTCTTTGGGTAGATGATACTCGTAATCCAATGGAAGATGATTGGATGAATTTCAGTCCAATTGGGCGGAATTGTAAAGTAATATGGGCTCAATCTTACCAAGAAGCAATTGATTTTCTTGAGAAAGAATGGCCTGATGCAATTTGTCTAGATCATGATTTAGGGGAAGAGAAATCTGGATATGATATAGCTAAGTATATTGTGGATCGGTGTATTGATGAGGGTAAAAAACTTCCTGAGTTTGCTAGTCAGTCTGCTAATCCTGTTGGAAGGGAAAATATTATTACATTATTGAGCAATTATAAGAGACATGAACTTCTAGATCATATTCAAAAAGTTATTGATTATAAACATGATTGGCGGAAAGCAGTACAAGAAGGAAAAAGTTTGCCAAAATGGAATGGAAAAATTAAAGTCAATTAATTTATGACACAGTATATTTATATACATACAAACAAATTTTCTAGGTGGTTCCTTTTAAGATATCTTAAAAAGAAAGGTTATACTTTTAGAAATAACATGACTCAGGAGCATATTTTTATTCATCCTTATGGCAGATATGCTTTTTGCATGTGTGAGAAAATCATAGCTTATGAGGAAGTATGGGCTTGGGTTGTTTTTAACAGTATATTTAAATAATTTTAACAATGCTTTACTGTAATATATGTGGATCTCCTTTACGATATATAGGGGAAACTAAGGATGCTAATGGAAATATTATAAGCATCTATTCGTGTCCAAAATGTAACAAGCTAGTTTATATTTAGTATGTTCTTTCTTAATTTAGCTGTATTAATTTTTTGTGGAGCAGTTCTTGGATATGAAAGACAAAAAACTAACAAGGTAATTGGAATTCGTTCCATTGTTCTACTGATGTTAGGATCTTTTATATTTACATATATCTCTACAAGAATAGGTGGAGACCCTTCTAGAGTAGCTGCCCAGATAGCTTCTGGAGTTGGCTTTATTGGTGCTGGAATCATTTGGAAGGATAAATCTACCAATATAGCTAACTTAACAACAGCAATTCTCATTTGGGTTATTGCAGCTTTAGGAAGTATGATTTCTATTGGATTACTTGCTGAAGCAGTAGTAATAACAGGAATAATTTACATTGTCCTTAGATTTAATTTTTTGAAGGACGTCTAAAGGTTTGGAGAGTAATCCTTGATGGTGATAGGGCTTGCCTGCTAAGCAATGTGTGCCTTTCTGGCATGTGGTTCGATTCCACTGCTCTCCGCAAAAATAAAAGTATAAATTATGAAACCGTTAGTAATTAGGATAGTTTTAGAAACTGGAGATACATATGTTTTTAACTTTTCACATGTAACAATGTTTACATTTAATAAAGATAAATGTACAGCTTCAGTAAACTTACTTGATGATAAGTATAAAGTTTTTAAAGATGTAGTTGAACTTCAACTAGAGAAAGTATATGGGTAAAATAGCAACTTTTTTGGAGCAGCAAGAACAGATGAGGCTTCTAAAGAATATTCAGATTCTGTCTATATAGGAAATATTCTTGCTGAATGTGGCTACAAAGTCTATAACGGAGGTTATGGAGGATTGATGAAAGCTGTCTCGTTAGGAGCTAGCGCTGTTGGAGCTGAAGTGGAAGGTTTTACTTGTGCTACATTTGGATTTACTAAAGGTAATCCATATTTAACCAAATACACTGTAGCTCCTGATATTTATCATAGACTTAGAATGTTAATTTCCTCAAGTGATGTATTTATTGTTCAGGTTGGAGGAATTGGCACTTTAGCAGAATTATGCTTAACACTAGATGAATGTAGACGACGTAAGAAAAAACCATTGATTTGTTTAATTGGAAATCATTGGCAATGGTTCCTAGACTGCCCATTAATTCAAGATAATGTGAAGGAAATGGTTACAGTAGTAACTGATGTAAATCAATTACATTTATTACTATAAAAGAGGCCCCTGTGGTGGAATTGGTAGACACGCTAGACTTAGGATCTAGTGCCTTCGGGTGTGCAGGTTCGAGTCCTGTCAGGGGTACTTAATAATATTTAAAACTAATATAAAATGAATATTGAAAATTTTTCAACGGCAAATCTTCCTGGTCTAGCAGACCTAGGAGATACCAAAAATTGAGCGAGTATTAAAGGGGATGATCCAGGGCCTAAAGGGCCTATAGCTACTGCGGGATGTTCAGCAACAGGTGTAGGCAGTGGAAATCTTACTTCTACTACCTCAAATTGACGAATCCCTCCAACTACTTATACTAATGGCCTCATTATAGACTCTAGTAATTCAAATCCATATACATATGAAACAATTAAAACAGAAAGACTTCCTATGAGTGAAGAACTTTATTTATATATAACTGGAGGTAAATCCTGTATTTCTACAGCACCTCCTACTTGGAATAGTCAGGAGAACTGTCTTTGGCATGCAAAAGGTTCCCAAGTACTTTCTATAGAAGGTGATTATGGACTATCTCGTCTTATAAAATCTTATATTGGTTCTGAACTAGATGTAATTTACACATATCTTACTATAAATGGATTTAATGTTTATGCTACTATTTTAGGACCTTCTGGAGAACTATTTGTTATTAAAGGTAAAGAGGATCTAATTCATAGAAATCGAAAGAAATAAATAAAAAGGATAGGGGTGTAGTGTAATGGTAGCACAGCGGTCTTTAACTGAATAAAATTATGAGTGATTGAAAAACAATTGAAAAGGGTTACTTAGGTAGCCTACTAGTAGAATAGAAATTTATTGAAAACGGGTATAATCTATTTAAACCTGTTTTAGAGAATGGAAAAGTAGATTTAATTGCAGAAAAAAAATAATAAATATATTAAACTGCAGATTAAAACAGTACAAATAGAAAGTAATGGTAGAAGAATAATTCCAGTGAGAAAAATATCTCACAATATGGGAGAATATAAAGTAAAACTGTATACTGAAAAAGATATAGATTATTTTATTGGAGTTGACTTAGATACTAAAGACTTATATATTTTACCTGTACATTTCTCTTCTCAGTATAGAAGTTCTATTGGTGTAAACAGTTGTCAAGATTACAAAAATAATTTTAAACAAATGGAGCCTATTAGTGGAAACACTAATAGTGGACACGATGATAACGTTGAATCTTTAACAGATAATGCTGATGGTAACGACGTCGGAATAGAAGAAATTCTAGCCGCGAACGAGTAGATAATCGTGCACCTAAGTCGAAAGATATGGTGAAGACGTACTCTAGACCACAAACGAAAGGCAGTGAAAACTGTAGTGGTAAGCAAAACCGTAAACGGGAGCCTCCAAAACTCCAGGTGTGGGTTCGAGTCCTGCCACCTCTGCTATAAAACTTAAAAATATGATCTATAAACGAATTTTTATAGGTTGTGTAACTATTATTGGAATATTTGCAATATTTGGGAGCCCAATTAAACCAAACCCCGTAGTTCTAACTAATTCAATTACTACAATCACAGAAACTCGTGATTCTCTTACAGAGTGGCAAGTTTTTATCATGGCACTTGTTGAAGTAGAATGTGAGAGAAATCCAAAAGTAAAATCTAGTAAAAATGCAATAGGCCCATTCCAAATTACTAAAATTTATGTTGATGAAGTTAATAACTTATATAACACTAATTTTGTGTTAGAGGATGCTTGGGATCTTGATAAAGCTTTAACTATGTTTGAAATGATGAATGACCATTATAATCCAACTAGAGATATTGATAGAGCAATTAAACTACATAATCCTGGGGCTGGTAAATGGTATGGGAAAAGAATAAAAGATCGTATGGAACTAATTCGATTTAGTGAAGCACTAAGATTCAAAATTGTTGAACTTTACGATAATTAATATGTGGTGGTTGATTGGATTACTATTAGCTATTGCTATCATACTTAGTCCTATGTTATGGGCTATTTATAAACATATAACGTATGAGAAGTTGAATAACTAAAATTTTAAGTGGAGTTGCAATTATTTTAGGAATAACTGTTTACCTCATGAATGTAAGGATAAATGATTTAAATAAATCATTAGATATATCCGTTAATAATGAAAAAGCATACTCGGCTGAAAACTCGGCCCTGAAAGAAAGTAATATAGTTTTTAGATTTGAGTTAGCTCAAATGACCCACATGAATGATTCTATTCTTATGAAAATGAGAGAAGTAGCTCAGGAACTCAGAATAAAGGATAAGAAATTAGAATCTTTACAATATCAGTTAGAACATATTTCTAAGTCAGATACTATTTTTATTAGAGATACTATATTTAAAGATCCTGGTTTTAAACTTGATACGTGTATTCAAGATAAATGGGCTAAAACTTGTCTACATCTTGAATATCCAAATGAAGTAGGAGTGTCAAGCGAGTTTAACAATGAAAAGTATATTATTACTTCTTGGAAAAAAGAACCAATTAAGCAAAGGAAGTGGTTCCTTCCAAGATGGTTTACGAAAAAACAAAAAATTGTAACTGTTGACGTAGTAGATAAGAATCCTTATGTAACTACAGAAAGACAGAGATTTGTACAAATTGTAGATTAAATGATTACAACAATACCTACAAAATATGATATAGGGCAGAAAGTATATTTAAAGAAAACTGCTCTTGATTTTTCTAGAGGATATTTCATTGATGTTGAAGTTCCAGATCCAACTCCTTACATAATTACATCTATTAGAATTCATGTATATCCTGATTATACAAGTATTTATTACCGTATCGATGGAAAACAGGAATCTATTAGAGAGGATAAAGTATTTAGTTCTTTAGAAGAGGTAGAAGCCCATTGTAAGCATGATTCAGAATAGCTTTTTGGAAAAAGGTAAAGAGAAAGAATTAGAATTTGCCTTAGCTCTTTGCAAAGCTAAAAGTCTTTCGTCCTCTATAATAGAAGAAGCTAGCAAGGAAGATGACATTTATCGTCATATTGATATCTGGGTAGGAGCAAATAGTTTCGATGTTAAAGCTGCAAAGAAAACCAACCGCTCTGATTTACTTCCTAACTATGATATTCATTGGATAGAACTCAGAAACGTTCATGGAGACAAAGGCTGGCTATTCGGGCAAGCTGATTATATAGCCTTTGAGTTGGAAACTACTTGGTGTATCTGTCCAAGAATTTCTTTAATACGGTCTCTAAAGGGTAAAATTGATTTTTCCAATTTTACTACTAATAGAGATGATATGTTTAGAGTATATAGACGTAAAGATAGACTAGATGCTATTGTTAAAGTCGATAGTGATTTTTTGACCAAGGTTACGTCTAGTTTTTTAATTCCTAAAGAATAGACTATGATTTTCTCTTTAGTGTATTACTTGATTTGTGCAGGTATTATTTTTGGTTCTGATGACGGAAAACCTTGGAAGTTTTCAGATTATATACTTTTATTGTTTGCAGGTATTTATGCTCCTTTAAGTGTAGGAGTTTACATTGGTAAACATTTAAGGGAACACAAGGTATATAAGGAGGATTAACCTCCTATATGGTGTATATAGCTCAGTTGGTTTAGAGCGCCAGATTGTGGCTCTGGAGGTCACCGATTCGAATTCGGTTATACACCCTAAAATATGAATTATGATTGAACAAAAACTATATCTTAAGAATGGATTCTTATTTGCAAATAGTTTTGAAAGAGTAGTTCATGGAGGTAGAGGAGATTATATTGAGTTAACAAGAGCACAAATTAAATTACCTTTACTATCTAGATTTGGAAATAAGAATTGGGAAACTACTAATTCTGAAGATATTTACTATTACTGGTTGTTTCCTGATGTTAAAATTTATAAACAGTGTAAAACTGTAAAATACGCTGATTATAAGGTAGGATATTATTATATTTCCCCTAATGAGTTACTTAATTTTAAAGATCCAGAAGAATTATTTTAAATATGAAAAAATTAAACATTGCACTTGTTGCACATGATGCAAGGAAAAAGGAATTAATTGATTGGGTTAAATTCAATAAACAGTCATTATATAATCATCATATTATTGCTACAGGTACTACAGGTAAGTTACTTGGCAATATCATGGTTAAACAAGTTGCAGAAACAGACTGGAAAGGAAATGAATATTTTGTAAATAAATATTTAAATGTAACCTCTGTTCTTTCTGGACCTCTTGGAGGAGATCAAATGATTGGTGCAATGATTGCACAAGGTCAAATTGATGTATTAATCTTCTTCTGTGATAATCTTATTACACAAGGACATCAAACAGATATTTCTGCATTAACTCGATTGGCATCCTTATATAATATTGCATTTGCAACAAATAGAACTACAGCAGACATGATTCTTACTTCGTCATTATTTGCGAATGAAGAATATTGTCCTGTAAAAGCAGATTTTAGTAGTTATTTAAATCGCAAACTTTAGTTATGTCAAAAAGTCGCAAACTTCCAATTTTTAAAGATAAAGGTCTTAAAGGCATTTATCACAGAATCGTTAAAAGGAGAATAAAAAATTATTTAAAGAGTAATTTTTTAAGATTACAAGATGAGGATTTTGATTGTAATATTCCCAATCCCAAGACAATAGTTAGCGACTACAATTATAGCGATTATACAATCGATTTACGTTATGAAAAAGGTAAAAGATGGGGAGAAGAGTGGAAAGCTAAATTCTCTAGAAAATAAACGTATCTTAGATTACATAAAGGCTGTAAGGAAAAAATCAAGGGAAGAGGAGATCCAATTGTATGGAAAGCCTCTTCCTAAAACTAAGATTAAAGAATCAAAAAAGATATATAAGAGAAATAAAAAATGACTGCATTAGATTTTTTTTATGATGAGTTTGTTGCATTTTGCAATAAGTATGATCTAGTGGAACAATTTAATAAAGGGTTGCAGATAAAAGGTTTTCCTTACGAGTTAAGCTGTAAACCCTTTATTTTATCTAGGTTATCTCCAGAAATATTTAATTACTCTTTACATTGGGCAGAGACTCCCACCCCAAAATCACATTTATGGAGAGAAATTCATGATCTTTGGGTAGAAAAAAGTGTAGAGATAGAAAATAGCTTCAAGAAGAAATCAAAAGTATTTGAATCATTTCCAGTATACTACTTTAAGTATGAAGGATATGATTATTTAGACTATGTTTCCGATCATATTAGACAGTTATACTATGCAGATCAGTTAATTCCAGTAAGAGTTAAAGATGCAGAACAAGTAGACGTAGAAAATGGATGCCCAAAAGGTGTACATATTATTTCAAATATGTCCATGTGGGCATTAAAAATGGTAACTAAGTATAAGGGTGTTGTTGAATATAAGGAGTATGACTTAGGAAAGAACATTATTAGAATGTCTGATAAGTTTGCATCTATTATGAAAGCATTCCCAGCTGGATTATCTGCCATTCTAGAACTAAATCCTTCTAAAAAGGTCAATTATCTAGATATTGACTATAATACAGGCAAAGTTTCTTATCTTCCTATAGAGAAAACTCTTAAAAAGGATTTTGAGCCCACACGTGCATATATAGATAGTAATAGGAAAACAACTACTATAGGACGATTACTCAATAAGTTCAATTGGGCCCCTTATCTGGATAGATGTGATATCGAAAGGATATCCAATTTTGTTTCTGGATATGGAGAAACTCTTAGCGTAGAAATTTGGGAACCTGAAAAAATACGTATAGCATATTTAGAAGATAATTATGCAGAAGAACTAAGATGTATAAAATCTACATTGCATAATTCTTGTATGCGACATGTTGAGTGTCAAGATTTTTTTGAGTTTTATGAAAAAGCTGATGCAAAGATTGCTGTAGCACTTGATGAAAAAGGTAAAGTTTGTGCCAGAGCAATACTTTGGCAAATTAATGATTCTTTATACTTTCTGGACAGGATTTACTCAATTAGTCCTTTTTACTATGTAAAGTTTGCAAAAGCTGTTGCAAGTAAGGTTCCTATAGACTTTTATAAAGTAGATAGAACTATATACAGTATAAAGACTCTCACTGAAGTAGAAATACCAGTTTATAGATTATTTAGACCGAAGTTAATAAATTATGAAGGATTGGTTCCCTATGTAGATACTTTCTATATATTTGATTCTACTTGTGGAGAACTATTGACCGATGCAAAAATTTTTAAACTTCAAACTACCGAAGGAAATTTAATACATATATAATATGAAAAATGCACGTTTTTATTACAGTGTTCCGCTGAGCACTGTAAAGGCTTTAGTTGTAGGAACTCAAGATTTTACTCTTGGTGATGTTGTTGGTTTTTACAAACCTTCAATTCAGCCTATGCCTCGAATTACTATTTGTAGTCTGCTTAACGAGGATCGTACAAAATTATCTTTTGGAGTAGCTGTATGTTCAGCTAAAGATCGTTTCGTAAAGAAGGTTGGTCGTGAGTTAGCTTACAAAAGAGCCCTTGAACATCCTTTCAAAGTAGCTGAAGTTACTAAAGATAATATTCGTGAAGTACGAATGAATGTATCTCAGGCTATTGAAGAAGAAATATGGGTAATGAATCCTAAGAAATTCTAATGGAGTACGAAGTTATAATTCATGGTAAAGTTTCTACTAAAAATGTAGATAAATTTAAAGAATGCTTTTTCAAAGCATTAACAGATAGTGAATCCACCTTTAGGGGGAATACTTATATCTATGAATTTACAGAATACGAAGAGGTAAAAGATGATACAGAAAGCTAGGGAATTTACTGTTCCTATTCTTAATGTTAAAGTGTCAATCCTAATTGGAAGTCCACTATCCGTAGAAAGTTACCTTCAGGATGTTCATAACAAAGTATTCGGACATAGTGCACCAAATGTAGTTGCAGAAACCTTTTATTCTACTGAATCAGATGCTGATGAGTTTTTGTATATTGCATTATACGATGATACAGATATAAAAGATTCTGCATATAACGTTATACATGAATGTCTTCATGCTGCTCATAAAATTTGCACTTTCAGAGGAGTTGAGTTAGATGAAGAGTTTCTATGTTATTTGCAGGGATTCTTAATTAACGAGGTATTTAAATGTTTGAATGCTGAACTGATGGTAGTTACAAACCATCAATTAACTGCGGAGGATACTCTGCAATAATAACTCAAAATGGCAAAGTTATAAAAAAGCTTTACAGGGGTTATAAAAACACTACTAACAACCGTATGGAGCTTCTAGGGGTTTTAGAATGTCTTAGATATTTTACAAATCCTGAACAAATAACCATATATTCGGATTCTCAATATGTAGTATCGAGTGTTAACAACAAGCATCTTACCAAGTGGGTTGAAGACAATGATCAATCCAAAAAGAATCTTGATTTGTGATATCCGATTTATGAATTATTGAAGTTTCATACGGTTACTTTTGTGTGAGTAAAAGGCCACAATAATAACAAATTTAATGAGTTAGCGGATTTATTTGCAACTCATGCAAGTGATTGTTTAGATCTACCAGAAGATAATGGTTCATTTTAAGATTAAAAAAGTCGGAAATCACTGGTATCCATGTGTTAATCATGAATATGACAGTGACATATCGTTGGATCCAAAAATTGAGAAATATCTCAATAACTACTCTGTAAAATCTGGATATGTGGATGAAGTTACAATAGAGTTGGAAGAGATTCCAATGATAACAGAAGATATTAATTTAATCTTCTTTAACGAGTCTGATATTACAAGATATTATACTACTGATGATGATTTCAATCTTAGGTTTGAAATCAATAACCATGAATTTGAGATTGATGCATATTTATTTGGATGCTTTGAATTGCAATTCAATTTAAATTTCCATGAAAATCTCTATAAATTACATATCTGGTAATGAAATATGAAATCAGGATAGTGCAGATTACTCCCAATGGTTGTTGTTTAGTATATGCTAAAGACTGTGAGACCGATGAGGAAATTGAAGAGATGACAGTGTATAATAAGAAATTACGCTGTTTCATGACAAAGGAACGCAAAGACGATGAAATTAAAAACTGAGGCACAGGAATCAACAGAGAAATTAGATATTAAGAGAAGGAAGTGTACTTTATCTGAGAATATTCAAAAACTTTTACTGCGGCAATTAAAGCACGAGCTGTATAATCATAACCTCTATATGAGTTTTTCTAACTTTTATGGAGTGCAAGGATTAGCTGTTCTAGAACAGTATTATAAAGAACGTGCAGATGAAGAATATCATCATCATTCATGGATTCGTACATATATGAATGAGAATGATGCAGCATATATTTACCCTGATATTCCCGCAATTAGTGAAACTTTTGAAGATAATGTAACACCATTTAAGTTAACTGTAGATAAGGAGATTCAAACAACTCAACTTATTTATGAAATTGTAGATGTAGCTCTTGAAGAGGGAGACTGGGCCACTTTTAATTGGCTAAATGGAGATAACGATGAAACTGGACGACTTGTTCAAGAACAAGTTGAAGAGGAATCAATCTCACGTACTGCTCTAGATATTGCTATGGAGGAAGGTTCTTGGCTTCGTAAGGAGAAATCCATTATGAATGCTTATAAAGGAGATGTTGATTAAGTTACCCGAAGACATTAATGATCTATATTTCTGTGGTGATATTCATGGTAATTTAGATTATTTAAAGTATTTTATAAATACAGGAGTTGGATTCCCACAAAAGATATCTAACTCCTGTATTGTTTTATGTGGAGATGTAGGATTAGGATTTTCTCCTGATCTTGAAAGTATGAAGATCTCTTTCTTAAATAAGCTCTGCGAAAAAACTAATAATTATATTATCGCCATAAGAGGGAATCATGACAATCCTCTATTTTTTGATTCTAATTACTACTTTAAACGTTTCAAAGCGGTTGAAGATTATTCTGTAATTCAATATAAAGATAAAAATATCTTGTGTATTGGAGGTGGAACTTCTATAGATAGAATCTATAGAAAAAATAACAAATGGGGATATTGGGAAGATGAAAAGATTGTTGAGTTGGATAATTTTGATCCAATTCCATATTGTCAAATTATCGCATCCCATTGTGCTCCTACCTGTGCATACCCTTATGGAATAGGAAAGTTAGTAATGGAATTCTGTGATGGAGATGATTCATTACTGGAAGAATTACTTTGGGAGAGAAATTATCTTCAAACTTGCTACGAAGAAATGTCTAAAAAAGGACCAGTAGAAGATTGGTATTATGGGCATTACCATAGTACTATGGATACTACTGTAGATAATACGAGGTTTCATTTACTTGGTATTAATTACCTTTCTAGATATTGTTATAATGATTACAATTAAATGTTGTTTAGTTGCAGTTCAGACTGGACAATATTCTAAATTGGTGTTTGAGGACCTTAATAGGGATCCTTGCGATGATTTAAAATATGTCACTGTTGTAATGCTTCCAAATTGAGACTATAAAGATACTCTCAAAATTGGAGATACTGGATATCTGCAATTTGAAAGTGTAAAAGCTGGAGAAACTCAGTGATATAATAGAGAAATACAAGATTTTGCAGTTTATAAATTTAACGCTAATTATTTTATAAACTTCATTAAACACAAAGAGATAAATAATATAAAAGAATTTAAGTTTGATTAAATATGGATACAGAATTTGGAGCTAAGTTAAAGGAAGCTATAACGGCTAAAGACAATGATATTAATAGCTTAGTATGAAAAGACAAAACTGGTGTAAACATTCGTTTAATGGATATTTCCCAGAATGAACTAAAACGATATCATCGTCATTGCGAACAAATGTTAACTAACAGGGACATTTACAAACCTGGTAAATTAGTAATTCGCGAAAACATCCAAAAATGTTGAGATTCTTGTAATGCTGAATTGTTTGCAAGATATTTAATGCATGATTGTGAGACAGATATTAAAACTAATAAAGATCTACTTGACTTTATCAATGTCCAAAGAAAAGCAAATAACGTAGATGTGGAAGACAGTATTTCAGTTTTATTTACTGGACTTCCTCCTATCTATGAGAAAGTTACAGTAGGAAAATTAATGGATGTATGTTTTGATAAACTTGATGTTCTCAACAAAAAGATGATTACAGATAAGTTTATTATTGCACAAGGAATCTGGCTCACAGACGAAGAAAAACAAGAGCTTACAGAATTAGAGGCTGGAGGTAAAATTAGAAATAGAATGGAAGTTATCAAGGAAAGACTTTGTCTTAATCCTG